>ENA-ORXI01000170-ORXI01000170.1-sediment-metagenome-genome-assembly--contig:-NODE-170-length-51091-cov-8.325244_pt1 | contig 51091 bp, 46 predicted proteins | sample MGYA00237861_ERZ511468 | MGnify/ENA primary metagenome ERZ511468 (study PRJEB26299, sample SAMN06266213) | sediment metagenome | isolation source: Hudson Canyon methane seep mesocosm | place: USA:Hudson...
TCTGACCCCGGTTATTCTGACCCCGGTTATTCTGACCCCGGTTATTCTGACCCCGGTTATTCTGACCCCGGTTATTCTGACCCCGGTTATTCCTGACCCCGGTTATTCCGGTTATTTCTATCTGACCCCGGTTATTTCATCCAGTAAAGCTGAATCAACACTATTCATCACTTTCCAAAGGCATCCTTGGTTATAAAACGTATAAAAAACAAGTCATATGCCTTATCCCTCCTACACCATAACTATGTTATATAACCTGTTTTTAAACCGTTTTTTCATATATTCATTTTAAAATCTAATATCAACTCTTTGACTCGGTCTTTTAAAAGCACAGACCCAATATAAATCAATAACATACCAAGCATATTCACTTGTTTATTTATTCTCACTCCCATCAATATAAAGCGGCCTAATTATTGCATTATAAATTCAACGGAGGCTGTGCACTCAATTTATAGGTCTTACTCTCTCTTACCTATGGAGAGCTTTTCCTAAGAAATAAGGTGTCATCCTCCTCTCTAACATTTTTTCAAATTTTATGGAGTAAAGAATGAAAATACTAAATATAGGGGGGGCTTTATTAGCCTTGGCATTAGGGTCTTCAACAGCCTCTGCCGTCACCATTAATTCAGGTTTATTAAACGATTTTGAGGATTCTTCTGTTCACGGCTGGACATATGGTGGTAGTAGCGCCAAAAAAGATCCATCTATACTACCTAAAGTCGTTCAAGAAGAAAATGGCAATAAATACTTACAAGTGACTTCTACAGGCGGCGGCACAACTGGACGAGGCCCTGGCAGCCGAATGACTGTTATTAATGAAACTGAATGGCGTGGTAACTACATCACGGCAGGTGTCGGCTCCATCCAGGTAAAAATGAAAAACATGGGTGATGAAATGTTATACATGCGTGCAGGGTTCACTACTCGTGCACTCGAAGAATGGCATTTTGCAGCATCAGATACTTATTTAGAATTACCTGCTGACGGCAAATGGTATGATCTATCTTTTGCAATTGATGCAGAAAACATTACAGCTTTTCTTGGCAGTGAAGCAGAATGTTGTTTTACTAAATGGGATTTTGATGAAGTCATAGGCGGCGTTAATCAATTAAAATTTCATAACGGTAAAGACGCTCATTTTTGGAATGGCGCAAAAATTTCATCAGTTCTTGGAATTGATGACATTCGCGTAACTTCTGAAGTATCTCAATCTATCATCCTTAGCGATGGCGACCTAGCGCCTGTTCCTGTTCCTGCCGCTGCATGGTTATTTATGACTGGCTTATTTGGTATTGCTGGCATATCAAGAAAAAGAACACATATCTAAAAGATAGATCACCGCAATAAGAATTTGCACATGCAAATCAATATTACGATTGCCCCCTTTTATTCAATGATTGAATATCCAAAGGATACAAAATCAGGAGAAAAAAATGAAATTAAAAACATCGATTGCTTCAGCAATATTAGTTGCCATCAGCAGCACTGGCGCACATGCAGCACCCCAATATCAAATCACCCAAATTCAGCCTTTCTTGGGTGGCACCTCTTCACAAGCCCATGGTATCAACAATTCAGGTTATATTGTTGGTAAATACAAGCCTGTAACTGATGGAGAGGCTGGAACACAAAGCGGTTTTCTTTACAACTCTAACACTGGAACAACCCAAAACCTTGGTAATTTAGGAGGAAGCAGAACATCTGCCAGAGCCTCAAATTCTAGCAATCAAGTGGTCGGCTATTCTAGACCCAACGAAGGTAGTTCAGAATACAACGCCTTTTTATATAAAGATGGCGTATTGAACAATCTAGGTACCTTAGGGACTGGAAATTATTCTTACGCTCATGCTATTAATGAATCAGGACAAGTCGCAGGTCATTCTCATACCAATGCATCAGGTACAACATCTGAAGCCTTCATCTATGAAAATGGAACAATGACAAGTATTGGTACTTTAGGTGGCAAATCAGGAGGCGCATTTGATATTAATGACAATGGTATCGTTACTGGCACATCAACAACTGCCTCTGCCGATACTCAAGGTTTTATTTATCAAGATGGCGTTATGACAAGTCTAGGGTCACTTGATGGAACTGGTTATTCCGAAGCAAGAGCTATCAATAATAAAAATCAGATTGTTGGTAATTCCCTTTCTGAAAATGGTAACTACCACACCTTTTTATATGAAGGTGGCATAATGCAAGACCTTGGTACTATTGAAGGTGATTCATTTGCTTATGATATTAATGAAAAAGGTCAAATTGTTGGAGGATACAGATCTCATCTACTAGAAAGTTCTGGTCATGCTTATGTATACAAAGACGGTGAAATGTTTGACTTAACCAGCTTGCTATCAGCAGGCGACCAAGACAGCTGGGAATTAAAAGCAGCTTATGGTATTAATGATGCGGGTCAGATTGTTGGATGGGGCTCATTTAATGGCGTTAACCAAGCATACCTTCTATCAGAAGTCCCTTTACCTGCCTCTGTATTCCTGCTAACACCAGCACTTGGCTTACTAGGCTTTATGGGAAAACGTCGTAAAACCAGTTAAAACACTCTTTTTAATTCAAATAGACGAAAGCCAGCAATAGTTATATTGCTGGCTTTTTTATTGCGATTTTTACCCAATTAGGTGAAACTTCTTGATTTCGCTTCGCTACATCAAGGCTACATATATTTTAATTCTCTTAATTTAATATGCCTCTTAACAAACCATAGGTTATGGATTGTAGGGCGGACTTCAGTCCGCAATAACCGACATACAATATTTTTATAGCGGACTAAAGTCCGCTCTACAAGGTATTTTTCTTTATTTTTTTTCCAACCTGTAGCCTGTATATAGTCATGTAATTTTATAACAAAAAAAAGGCTTATTCATTTCTAAATAAGCCTTTCAGATATTACTTATAAAAATCGAGTTTTAGAAGTGTATCCCACCTTGAATCCATATTTTTTGAGTATCGTTTTTGTACCCAACTGCATTGTAGTTGGCATATTTAGCAAGTATTGAATAATGCTTACCAAATTTCTTAGAAACGACAAGATCATATTCATTACCATAATCCATACCACCTGTATCATCAGAAAAATCATGGTAAACACCCATAAACTTCACACCCTTAAATTTAACAGAGGCTGATCCATAAACATCACGTAAACCATCATCAGGTGTAGTTAAAAAGATATCAGCCCAACCATTAAATGCATGATTTGTACCAAGAGGTGTTTGAAAGACCATACCATTACCATTACCATCTAATTGCTCCATTCCCCCTTTTAGTGTGACACCAAAAGCAGATAAGCCAGCATTAATATGGTAGTAATCTGCATCATATTGCATTGGATTTCTTGCATAGTCTGTTTGATTTGCGTATTCACCAGTATAAACAGCATTTACATCCTCTGTTATCTTAGTTTCCCCATTAAAACGCACCCCAAAAGTTTGGTTAGATTTTTTGAGTTGAGAAGCTTCTTTGTAATCCAACCAGTATCCATAGGTAGATAATTTTCCATAACCTTTAAAATCATAGCCTAAGTTATAAAAAGGTGAGGACATCTCATCAGTCGTTGAAATGATTGTTTTAACCTGGTTGATATACCCCACTTTAACCGTTGTATTTGCTATTGATTGATTAGTCAATAAAATAGAATCAAATGTTTGCTCCATTTGTCTCCAACCTACATTACCAATAAAACGATCATTATCAATCTTAATACGCTGACGACCCACTTTTATTGAAGTATCTGCAATACCATCAAAATTTAACCACAATTGATTTAGCTCTGTATCCTGTGGATCCTGAATCACTTCATATTGCGACTTACGCCAAGTTCCATTTCTTTTATTTTTGTAATCGTTAATACCAATATCTTGGTTCGCTTCAAATTCTGCATAAGCTTGAAAACCTGACAATTTTGGTGTTAGATAACCAATTCTAAAACGTGTAGTAAATGCATCCCCTGTTTTTGCCGTTGAATGCTGAGTATTAACATTCTCATACCGCATACGTATATCTAATTTTACTTGACCATATTTAGCATCTTCCTGGCCAAACTTAAGCGCATCTTCAATACCTTTGTTTATATCTGCCGATACAGTCGCGCTTGCAGACATCGCTAACAAAGCGAGAGAAAACGCAGAAAGACCAAAATGATTGTCTTTATTTAATACTTTATATGAAGACATTTCTATTCCCCTATGATTACTAATATTATTAAATCTTTAAGGGAATTATAGTCCTCTTTTGTAAAAATACAACTTGTTATCAAAAAACAACATTTAAATATAAATAAGGCTACATAACCAAGTAAATTAGTAGGTATAGCTTAAATTCATAGTGTATTTATTATTTGCTAAAAAGAGACAAAAAATAAATCAAAACAATATTTGTTATAAATAATAATAAGCTTAATCCCTTCCAAAATTTTAAAGGATTCCGCTCTATTAATGGGATATCTGCAGTATCTTTTAAAAATAGTGAATTGGGGGTAGATAAATCATGTAAAAACTCAGAAAAAGCTTCATAGCGACCTTGAGGAGAAATTGAGCAGCCTTTTTTTAAAGCTCCATCAATCCAAACAGGAACCATGGCATTTTTTTGAAAACTAGGAATATATTGCAGTTTTGCTAAATTTATTCTATCTGGTTTTTCAGGCATATCCCCACCAAAAGGCAATGCGCCATTGATCATTTCATAGGTAATCACAGCCAGTGAATATAAGTCTGATTTATTTGATCCTCTTTCTCCTAAATGGTATTCAGGGGCTGTATAATTCAATGTCCCTAAAACATTTTCATCAGACTGTTCCAAAGGTGTCATTTCAGTAATCCCAGCAATTTTTACAGAACCGAAATCAATAATTTTTACTATTCCACCACTATCAATCATGATATTTTCGGGTTTTAAGTCTTGATGCAACATTTCCATACGATGAAAAGCGCGTATACCACTCACCATTTGTTTGACCATCAACCTTATTTCTCTAATATAAGGCTTAGGATGAGTATCCATCCATTCCCTTAAAGTCTGCCCTTCAATGTACTCTGTTGTATAATAGATACAACTTTTCGCTCTATCTGAAGCTAAAACCTTCAGCACATGTTTATGATCAATCCTTCTCCCTGCCCATTCCTCATGTAAAAAATGTTCTATATATTGAGTATCATCTTCATATAAAACAGAAGGTGTTTTTAATATAACCTGAGTTTCAGTCTTAGTATCAAAAGCACGATAAATTTGCGTCCGTTTACTCGCATGTAATTCTTCTTCAATTCGATACCCATCGAGCACCATTCCTACATCCAGAGGCGGTGGAAAAGGCAAATTAGCGTATTGACGTAATAACTCATCTTCTTTCGCTAAAGGTATCTCATCAACTCTAAACAACTGGCAACTCAGGTTATCATCACTGTTATTATCACTGGCATGCTGAATAATTTGCTTAGCAACATCGTCAAAATTGCCTTGTGATTGTAAAAATGTTTTTAATTTTTTTTCTGAAATAAAATCATGTATCCCATCGGTGCTCATAAAAAAAACGTCCCCTTTTTCAAGCGGAAAACCTTTGTAATCGACTTCTAAACGTGGCTCTATACCCATCGCACGATTTAAATAGCTTTTTTCATCTGACACCCAAATACGGTGATCTCGACTCATTTGCTCTAAATTGCCACGACGCAAGCGATATATTCGAGAGTCGCCAATATGAAACATATGAGCGGTAGTTGATTTAAGTACCAATATACTTAAAGTACTCACCATGCCTTTGGTTGATTGATACCGTAACTGTCCTTGGCTATATAACCATGAATTAGTGGCCGATAAAATTTGCTGCCCCGCTTTCTTAACCGACCAGGAATCGGGTGTACTATAATAATCACTTAAAAAACTAGCGACACAACAATGGCTCGCCTCATGCCCAGCATCGCTTCCACTCATTCCATCGGCAATGGCTAAAGTAATGCCCTTATGTGTTAATTGAAGTCCTTCTGGCACCAAGGCACCTAAGAAATCTTCATTCCTTTCCTTTATACCTTTAATGCTATACGTTCCTAAGGTTATTTTAAGATCAGGCTTTGCCATAGTAGATTTTTATCTTGTTAATAAAGTTTAAATGTAGCGTGATTTATGTAGGATTGTCAGCACATAATATTGAGCTCTAAATTCTAGATTCTATTTTGTTTCTCATTATACAATAGAGCTAATCCAAAAGATTTTCCTATTTATACACAACCCTCTTATCTTAATGCCTTATATATGTCCTATTTGCCAATCACCTTTAATACAACATATCCCCTCAAAAGGTTATTATTGCGAAAATAAACACCACTTTGATCTGGCAAAAGAAGGGTATTTAAACTTACTCCCTGTTCAGCATAAAAAATCTAAAGAACCAGGTGATAGTCGCGCCATGATGCGTTCTAGACGCAATTTTCTTGAATCAGAATTTTATCTACCTTTGGCAAAAGCAATAGCCGCTATGATAGATAGTAATAAAACTCAGCATTTGCCTATGCGTATTTTAGATATGGGGTGTGGTGAGGGTTATTACAGCCGACAAATTGAAGCATTATCTAACAACAGTGCTGATCTTGAGTTACATGGCATAGACATCGCTAAAAATGCTATTTTTGCAGCTGCAAAAAAGCAAGCTAACGCCCGCTTTATAGTGGCTAGCACTAAGCGCCTTCCCTACTCTAACCACTATTTTGATTTACTACTTCGAGTCTATGCACCTTCCAGTGACTCTGAAATTAAACGTATTTTAAAACATGACGGGCTTTTACTAATTGTCACCCCTGGCCCACGACATTTATGGCAATTAAAAGAATTTATCTACAAAAAAGTGAATGAGCATGATATTACTGTAGAGTTACCTGAAGGGTTTGAATCAATTGACAAGCAACGCATCAGTTATTCAATTCAACCAGATCAAGATAACCGAATGGCTTTATTACAAATGACACCGTTTGCCTGGCGAGCGAAAGGTGATGTACTTAGTAACATTCAAAGAGCAAAAGGACTAGAAATAGAAACTGATTTTATTTTGACCTTAGCAAAAGCAAAAAAAGACAAAAACCTTTATGAAATTTGCTAACTATTTCCACCTCTAATCTAATGTAAGACTAAAAATAAGGTTTTTATATCTATAAATTTCAGCAATAATCAGTCTTTGTAATCATTACTTATCCTTGGAGTCTATTATGCTAGAAAAAAACCAGATTGCCCCTGCATTCAACACTTTAAACCAGAACAATCAACAGGTCGACTTATCATCGTTTAAGGATAAAAATCATGTTGTTTTATATTTTTATCCTAAAGATGATACGCCAGGCTGTACTATAGAAGCGAATGACTTTACCAAACTAGCAAGTGACTTTGCTGCTCAAGATGCTGTTGTTATAGGCGTAAGTAAAGATTCATGTGCTAGCCATATGGATTTTATTAACAAGTTTGGGTTAAAGCTTGATCTACTTGCAGACGAAACAGGCGAACTCTGTGAAAACTATGGCGTCTGGCAAGAAAAAGAAAAAAATGGAGTAAAGAAAATGGCAATACTGCGATCTACCTTTATCATCAATAAATCTGGAAAATTAGCTGAAGCGATGTATGGTGTATCCCACGAAGGACATGCTCAAGCTATATTAGACTTAGTCAAAAAACTATAACTGATAATTTTCATTAGTATTATCCTGGAGTCAATATGAATGATAAAGAGCGAGTTGCAAAACATGCCGCATCCCTTGTTAAAAATGGCATGTTGGTGGGGCTGGGAACGGGTTCAACTGCAGATTATTTTATTGCAGAACTCGCTCGTCGAGTTAAAGAAGAAAACTTAAAAGTTACAACAGTAGCTAGCTCTCTTATTAGCATGCAAAAAGCACAGGAAAATGGTTTGCCATTAATGACGATTGAGCATCTAACACGAGTTGATTTGTATATTGATGGTGCCGATGAGGTTTCTCCAGATAATACTTTATTAAAAGGACAAGGTGCAGACCTAGTAAAAGAAAAGTTACTTGCCAAAGCCAGTGATAAATTTATTGTCCTAGTTGACCCAAGTAAAATGGTCGATAAAATTGGTGCCCGCTTTGCGATTCCTATTGAAGTTATGCCCTTTGCATGGCAACTTGTTAAGCAATCTCTGGAATTATTGGGAGGACAAGGGGAATTACGAAAAAATGGTAATGGCTTAGCCGTTAGCTCTCATGGAAGTTTAATTCTGGATATGACTTTTGACGATAGTATTGAAACATTTCAGTTAGACTCAATGCTAAATAGTACGCCTGGTGTTGTAGAGCATGGTATTTTTTATCAATTGGCCGATATGGTTTTGTTAGCTCTTGATGGCAAAGTAGAAGAAATACTCACCGTATAATTTTATTAATACAAATAATGTTATCCTTTTCAAAAAAACACTTAAGCTCTAACCCATCATCATAAAATTAACCAAGGTGTTAGAGTTTTTTGCACATAATAACTGGTAAATAAACATAAAAACAACAATAAGTATTTTTATAATGGTTGTTGTTATCTTTGGATGTGAAGATATGAAAATGAATAGAACTATAGATAAAAAAATCACTCTATCTTAATTATCAGAAATGAGAATATTAATCATTCGATAAGTAGTGCTCATAAATCCAAGGCTTGATTCTTATGCATTTCCATAAAACTAAGGCGTATTACATTATCATCGTAAACACAAAGAAAAGGATTTCCATTTGATAGAACTTGCTTAAACTAAGCATTAGTTTTATTATAAATAACGCTATTAGCAAGACACAGCTTGATAAAAGATTAACTAGCAACTCTCTAATAGAATTCAAAAAATTTTATGATTAAAAGCTGGTGGTAGGCTTCCTTGACTTTTCTTAATCTTGTTCCAAATGTAGCCATTTGGCTTCAATTACTAATAAGAATAACCTAGGGTTTACTGCCTTTAGTATAGCTCTCTGTTTTGAATAAAGTTATTTACTATATTCTCTTCTCATACTCTAAAAGTTCTACAAATATTAATGTAAGTACTTTTTAATAAGGACATATTATGATCTCACGACCAACCCTGTTAGTTAGTGTTTCACTTATTCTTTCAATCGTTACCATGCAAGCTAGTGCTAATATTGTACAAGAAGTTGGTGCAAGTTATACACCAACCCTCCCCGTAGGCTCTCCCAATAATACAAGAATTTTAGATATTGATAGAGTTGACGGTTCTACAATTGACAGAGCAGTTTTTGCTCGCGTTAGCGATACTTTTTATACCGTTGAATCTTCAGCTGGTAAATTTGGAAACTTTGGAGTGTCTGGTAGCCTTGTTCAAGAGACGGGGGCAATTGCTGCTCATGTTTTTATTGGCAACGGTGATTTTAAAAATCGCACAGGGCAGCCACAACAAGCAACAGCTAATTTTATAATTGATGGCGGTTTTTTTACATTAATGGCTAGCCCAGGATCTACAGTTGGATATGACCTGAAGCTTGAACTAAATGGGGTTCCTGTTTTTGAGTCATCAGCTGAAATGGAAACTTTTGCTACAAGCAATGGTTTTCTCTCAAACACGTTTACTCAGAGTGGCCACGATATTGGTACTACTTTTGATGGGAACTTATCAATGACAATCCCTCTTTCATTCCAAAGTGTTGATTTAGGTTTGATACAAATCAATAAAAGTTTTGCCTTAAGTTATACCTTTGATGCTTATGGTGTAACCGATAGTTTTGCAGAAGAAATAGCGTTTGAATTTAGTGATCCCCTAAGTGTTGAATTTAGTGAAAATGTTCTTTTAGATATTACTTATTCAGACCCTGTTTCTTCTGTTCCTGTTCCTCCATCATTCCTGCTGATGTTAACTGGCTTAGGTTTTTTAGTTTCTTCCAAAAAACCAATCTAAATTAATAGTTTAGTGACTAAATACAAAAGAGAGATCAACCGTTTAAATTATAATTTTAATAACACTGACCACTACTTAATTTTAAATTTTTAGCTAAAAAGAAACGGATTAAAAAATCTCTGAATAATGACACCTTTCATCGTTCTTACATGTAGTGTAATTAGAAAGTAGTGTAAATAAAGATTCAAAATTTTACTTGTTATGGAGCAGTGTGGTTATCTAAATATAATTTTGGTTTTCCCTTTTAGAATAAAAGGGAAAACCATGCTTTAAGTTATTTTCCTGCTATGGCTTCCATTGTGCCGCAAAAATGACTTGAGATAGCATCTAAAGGAGATGTGACTCCTCCAGAAGTAGAATATGTTATTGCAACATTGACACCTTTATTTTTAGGCTCAAGGCTAATGTTAAGGGGAACTGTTTTCCCTTTTCCATAGCTAACTGTTTGGGAGGCACTAATAATGCCTAATTCTTTATCAGTACTAATAATAGTAAAGCCATTATTAACGGTATAACGTGCGGCACGTTTTAATGCTGATCCTTGAGAAACATTCCCAATAAAAGCATGTGATTTATACATGCGCCCAGCTAAAAAGCTACCATTGTAAGTGAAGTTTTTAGCACATTCACGAGAATCATTTGTTTGCAAAGATTGTGGCCCTGATGATGAAGCGCATCCAGTTAATATAATTGTTGCCAAGCTTAATAAGGTGATTTTTTTCATTCTGTTCTATATTTTAAATTAAAGTTATGTAGAGAATATGACTTAGATTGACGCTTGATACGTTAATTTGACCCTATAAATAATAACGGCAATAGCTCTCATTCCCGAAATCTTTAATCGAGAATCCATCGACACACATAGATTCCTGCTAAGAGCCTGCAAGAATGACGATTTCTCAGATCAAGTATAAATATATTGGGATTGGTATTAAACAAGCATGCTGATTGTTAATAAGCAATCGATCTATAAATTGATAGTACTATTCTAGCGCTAAACAGCTTGATTTTAGCTCCGTAAAAAACCTTCAATTACCCCGACAACTTGGCTCTAAATGCTTGAATAGTCTCATTAGTTAAAGGGGTTCTATTATGGTCCAGCATTTCTCCATCCAACTGATTAGCTAACCAGTTTATTGTTTGAATAAAATCATCAAAAATAGCTAAAGGCTGCTCTAATTCACTTGGCTGAATAAAAAAAACAATACCAGGGGGATTAAACAGTTCGAGTTCTGTATCAGGAAAGGTGCCTGGTTCAATCATACTTGCAACGGCATAATCAACTCTTCGTTGATCATCTACACGCTCAAATATTTTCATCTTGCCATATTCAAGACCTACCTGTTTAAATTTTTCAGTTAATTCTTGGCCATTAAAACCTTGGTCTGAATTTGATACAAGGCTAAATTGAATAATAGAAGGTAAAGACTCCTGAGGTTTAACTTGGGGTTCTAATTTACTTTCAGGAATACTTTCTTGTTCAATGGCTATCGTAATCGGGTCAGGCTGAAAATCATGATCAGCAGCCGTCCCTAATGGAACAATATCAAAATCATCATTTTCGGTGTTCAATATTAATGATTTATCAATATTATCTAAGGGGTTACCTTTATCTATAAAATCAATATTACGTCGACTGTTTTTATTTTTAAAAAAACTCCACAGTAACATACCGATTATAACGGTAGCCCCTATGGCAATAATTGTAATTCTTAATAATTCTTTATCCATTAACTTTCTGCCATTTCTACTGCGTCTTCAATATCTACCGAAACCATGCGAGATACCCCTGGTTCTTTCATGGTAACACCTGCTAATTGTTTTGCTATTTCCATTGTTACTTTATTATGTGAAATATATAAAAACTGTACTGTCGCTGACATTTCTTCTACCATTTGTGAAAACCTGACAACATTGGCATCATCAAGCGGTGCATCTACTTCATCTAGCAAACAAAAGGGCGCGGGATTCAAATCAAATATAGAAAAAACTAAAGCAACCGCAGTTAGAGCTTTTTCCCCCCCTGATAACAAATGAATTGAGCTATTCCGCTTACCGGGTGGGCGAGCAATAATATTAACCCCAGCTTCCAATAAATCGGTATCCGTTAACTCTAAATAAGCCTGCCCTCCCCCAAATAATTTAGGGAATTTTTCTTGTAATCCTGTATTAATTTTATCAAAGGTTTCTTTAAACCGTCGCCTACTTTCATTATCAATTTTACTAATGGCCTGATCTAATGTATTTAACGCCTCCATCAAATCATCATGCTGCTCATTTAGAAAATTCATCCGTTCAGCTTGTGATTTATATTCTTCAATAGCTGTTAAATTGATTGAACCCAGTCGATCAATTTGTTTAGAAAAACCTTCTACTCGTTGCTTCCATTCCTGCTCTTCTGCTTCTACAGGGAGTTGCTCAAGTACTTGTTCTGGGTCAGCCTCAATTTCTTCTAATTGTTCTGTAATAGTTTGTTGCCTAACATTACTATCCTGCTGCTCAAACCTGACTGTATCTAGTTGTTCTTTTTGCTGCTCCATTGAACGCTGAGTATGCGTATGCTCTTCAGCTAACTGAGTGATCAATGCCTCAGTTTCTTTTTGGGCTGTTCTTTCGTCTTGTAATTTAACTTCTAATAATTCTTTATTCTCAACGAATGATTCTAATTGTATTTTCTCATCATCCAGTGGCATTAATGTAGAATTTAATTTAGTTTCAAGCTCGGCAATACGTTCAGAAGCTAATTTATTTTGAACCTGCAGACGTTCTATCTGTTTACTTGTTAGAGTTTCAGACGCTTTCAGTGAATCAATGCGTCCTTGCAGGGTATGCACGTTTCTTTGTGCTTCGTTAACTGCCAAGTCATTACTATATTGTAAGGTTTGTAACTGCTGATTTTGTGCATCTAAAGTATCTTTGGTATCTGCCAGTTGTTCCAACCTCTCTTCTGAAACTTGTTTCTGGTCTTCAACGTCAATGACTGTTTCAGCAATATCCGTTATTTCGGCAACCACTTCTTCAATATCTAAAGTAACTTGGTTTAAGCGTCTTTGTTGCTGTTCTTGTTTAGCTGAATAGGCACTAAATTGAGCACTTTTTGCAGAATATTCTGAGCCAAGCACTTTATCACGTTGCTGCAAGCCTTCCCTGTTACTTTCAGCCTCTTTGAGGGCAGATTCAGTTTCATCCAAAAGTTCTTCTGATGTATTGATACTTTCTTGTAAATCTATTTGTCTTTGCTTTAAATCTCGTAAATCTTTTTCTCGTTGTAATACACCACTTTTACTATCTGTACTTCTGCATATTTTAATCCAATTGGGTCCTACCCAATCCCCTGTTTTAGTAATAATAGATTCATGATCAAGCAATTCAGAACTTTTCTTTTTAGCAGATGGTAAATCGTCCGCACAATAAATACCTGTTAATAACCCTGCTAGGTTCCAAGGACATGAAACCTTTTCTATGAGAGTATGTTGTGTATTATTAGATTGGTCATCTGATTGACTTGTCTCAAATAAAACAACAGACTGTCCAGATAAATATTGCAGACCTTGAACAAGCTGTTCTGTATTTTCAACACAAATCGCTTCAAGATAACTGGACAACACTGTTTCGACAGCATTTTCCCAACCTTCTTCAACCTCTAAAAATTCAGCCAAACGTTGACTATCTGACAGTTCCATTTTAGCTAGCCACTGTACCAACTCTTTTTTATCTTTACCCATCGCATGCTGCTGTAGCAATTCGAGGGAAGTGATTTTACCATTCACTTTATGATGCTCGGAACGATCTTGATGTAGCTGATTATGAAATGCTTTAATTTTCTGCCGTTGTTCAATAATTTGAGTATAAATAGTTTCAAGCTGTAATTGTAAATCCTCTCTATCAGACTCAATCATCTCAATACTGCTATCTAAAGTTTCAATTTCAGATATTAAATCCGTATTTGATAGTTCTGAATGCTCATTATTAAATCTATCCAAACGCTGCTCTAACTGTTGAGACTGGCTAGTAAGGTGACTTAATTTAACTCGTTGAACTTCTGCTTTTTCTTTATATTGCGAATTTTCAGTAAGATATTTTTCCCAATCCAACTGCCAGTTTGCTTTATTTTTCTGGCTTTCGCGCTGCTTAGTCATACTTTCTTCAGATTGCTCTGTTGCAATAATACAGCTCTCTTCCGTTTCTAATAATGATTCTTTAATCTCCTCTAATTGCTGCATATCAAGGTCATATTCATGATTACCTTGTTCTGCCTGCTGAGTTAAACGAGAAATTTCAATTACTGTTTCTTCATGGCTAGTTTCATTATGCTTTATCGTTTGCTGTAAACGACTCACTTCAGCAACCACATGATAATAATCAGCTTGGGAAGAATCTAATATCTGTTGTTGAGATTTTTGCTCTATTCGATTCTTATCAATAGATTTATCTGTTTCTCGTAAAAGCACAAATAAACGATTATGTTCTGTCGCAATATCCTGTAATTTACTTTCTAATTGTTGCGATGATTGATGGTAACTATTCCAACGTAAAGCTAATAATTCTTTTTTATACTGACGCTCTTGTTTCTTTAAATCGGTAAATTTCTCAGCTTTGGCCGATTGTTTTTTTAAATTTTCTAACTGCTTTTCAACTTCCTCACGTAAATCATCAAGACGTTCTAGATTTTCTCTAGTATGTCTCATCCGCGTTTCGGTTTCGTGCCTGCGTTCTTTATATTTAGAAATACCTGCCGCTTCTTCAATATGTACCCGAAGCTCTTCAGGTTTAGACTCCACCATGCGAGAAATAGTGCCCTGCTCAATAATGGCATAACTACGCGCCCCAAGACCTGTTCCTAAAAATAAATCAGTAATATCTTTACGACGACATTTTGAACCATTAAGCGCATATTTTGACTGACCATCACGACTGACTTGCCTTCTAATTGAAATGCTACTGTATTTTGAATATTCCCCTCCCGCTTTACCTTCACTATTATCAAAAAGAAGCTCTACTGAAGCGGTACTGACGGGTTTTCTACCTGATGAGCCATTAAACACCACATCTGCCATATTTCCACCACGCAAATGCTTGGCTGAACTTTCGCCCATCACCCAACGCACAGCGTCAATAACATTAGACTTACCACAGCCATTGGGCCCAACAACAGCCGTCAAGTTGCCCTTAATGTTAATCGTGGTTTGATCAGCAAAGGATTTAAATCCGGAAAGTTTAATTTTATCCAGTTTCATTACTGATAGAATATCCTGTGTATTTTTTTAATAGCCGCGTATTATTGATCATATTTAACTGAGTTTCGAGATTTTTTTCTCTAATTTCATAATTAATATTTTATAGACATTACTCTAAAACGCTTTCTTTTGCTTATTACCTAAAATAAACAACACCCGACAATAAATAAATTATTTGTAATATAATTAAATATGACCATTAAAGAATCATTAACCACCTTACCTCAATATATTTTACCTCATCATTTTCTATCTAAAGTGATGTCAAAATTTACTCACTCAGAATGCAAAGTCTGGAAAAATTTGATGATTAGTCAAATTATCAAAGCCTACGGTGTAAATATCTCCGAAGCAAAAGAACAAAACATTAATAACTTTGCTAGTTTTAATCATTTTTTTACTCGCGAACTTAAAGACGGTGTAAGACCTATTACATCAATTGAAAACAGTGTTGCTTGTCCAGCTGATGGTGCTGTAAGCCAGGCTGGATTAATTGAACAAGGTGAAATATTTCAGGCAAAAGGTAAATCATTTACTGCTCTTGATTTGTTAGGGGGTGATGCCGAAACAGCAAAACCTTTTGAAAATGGATCATTTACCACTATTTACTTATCACCCAAAGATTATCATCGTTTGCATATGCCAATTAAAGGCACTCTCACTGAGATGATTCATATCCCAGGTAGGCTGTTTAGCGTTAATGCAGCAACAGCTAACTCGGTTCCAGGTCTTTTTGCTAGAAATGAACGTGTTGCCTGCTTATTTGATACAGAACTTGGTCCCATGGCACTTATTTTAGTCGGTGCTATTTTTGTATCCAGTGTAGAAACAACATGGCATGGTGTTGTCACTCCTCCGTCCATTGAGTCTGTACGTTCATGGAAATATCAAGATGATGCACCTGTCATTGATAAAGGGGAAGAAATGGGACGCTTTAATATGGGATCCACTATTATTGTGTTATTTGGCAAAGATAAAGTTGAATGGGAAGCTGATTTTAAAGCAGGTAAAAAAGTCCAACTGGGTGAAATGATCGGGCATTCATAACTTGATATTTTATCGCAATTGGACTATAAGTGGATATTACGCTTTAGGTACTAAAATCGAGTCATTAAGTTGATAGTTTAATGTTTTGTAGGATGAATTAACGATAGCGTTATCCAGCATTTTTCAAAAACTTGTCGGGTTACGCTATCGCCAACCTAACCTACGCTTAATTGATCTTAAAATATTATGTTAGCATCTGTCTCTATATCACAAGTTAGCAGTTATGCGCCACAGCACAACTCGGCTGAAACAAAGCCACTTAGCAGTGATTTAGAGAACAATAACAAGGATAAAGTTAAATCTGAAGCCAACAAATTAACTCAAAAAGCATCAAAAGAACAAAGCGTTGAAGATCAGCAAACAATCCAACAGCTTAAGGCGCGTGATGCTGAAGTTAAAGCCCATGAACAAGCCCATGTCAGTGCGGCTGGTGCTATTGCCATCGGTGGTGCTAGTTTTACGTATCAAACGGGGCCAGATGGCGTTCGTTATGCAGTCGGGGGGGAAGTCAATATTGATACCTCTCCTGTTAACGGTGATCCAGCGGCTACACTTAGAAAAGCGGATGCCATACGTCGTGCAGCATTGGCTCCAGCAAACCCTTCCTCTCAAGACCAAGCTGTTGCAGCTAGTGCAACAAGTATGTCAGGAAAAGCTAGGGTTGATTTAGTCAAATTAACTCAGAAAGAGAATGAAGTTGAAGAACAAAAGCTGAAAGAAAAAGATGAAGAAGATAATGAAATTGGAGCGTCTAATGATGTTAAAACTGAAACATCTACCGACAATCCAGAGCAGAAAGATCAGGCAGTAGACCTAGGTTCTCTAATAGATCTTTCCATTTAATTCTCTAATATTAATTGTTCCAAAAGTTTTCGCATGTAGCTCCTTCTCCCTCGAGGGAGAAATAGACTGCCAGAACTTTTGGAACGATTAATACTATGACACTTCCCTGTGTCGATTTTTACCATATGACGAATACCTACTATTAGTTACATTCAATTTTCAATGAGCGAATTTTATGATAAAAATTATATTCTCCAAAACTATGAATTTTAGAGCTTGGATGAAGAATAATTTCTGAATCTTCTAGAATATCTTGCTGAGTAATCCCCAAAGATTTCATTAATACAGGATGATTAGCCATCTCCTTTAATGTTAATTTCATATTTTTATTTTCATAGACTGTCACTGTAGCCTTAGGGCCAATCAGAATACTTTCAATTCTTTTGTCCCAATTTTCACCCTGTATTTTAACTAAATTTCTTTTATATGACGGCCCTTGTAAGCGAAAGTTATTACCCTTAAATTGGGCATTTTCATAAAACTTAGCCCAACAGCCACTTTTTTCAGCATAAACATTTGCCCCAAAACCAAGCAATATCATTATAAATGTAGTGGATAAAATGTTATGGATTGTTATTTTTATAGATTTCATCTTTATTTCCCCCTTAATGGAATAAAAAAGGAATGGGGCAATATTAAAATATATTGCTATATAATTTATATAGCCCCACTGATACTTATCTCATAAAAAGGAAATTCCGCAAAGTTTTATCTCAGCCTATCTGTACTATCAAGCAATAAAAGCCCAAAATTCAGACTGTTTATTAATGCCTAAAACCTTCTGCGTCGCTTGTACACCAGAAACACTAACGCCATAAACCCCACCTCCAGGAGATGCCCAGTGCCCTGCAAAGAAAAGTCCCTTAATAGGTGATTGGTTTTGTATTCTGGAGGGCCCAACTTGTGCGGGTGTTACATCCCAGCCATAAGCTGAACCTTGATGATTTTGAGTATAGCGCTGCATTGTGGCAGGTGATCCACCATCAATATACAAAATGTGCTTTTCTAAACCTGGAATTGATTTTGCTGCAATATCAAGCATTGTTTGTATGGTAATACTTTTTTTTTCTTTCCAATTATCTGCGGCTTGATACGGTAACAGTGTCGTTAGCATGATGACATGCTCGTTTTGAGGTGCTAGGCTAGAGTCAATTAAAGATGGCACTGTATAACTTATCCAGGAAACATCACCTTGTTGGGTTCTTGAGAAATTTTTATCATGATCAAAGTCTTGATAACAAAACGATTCATGGGCAATATTCATTGCACCTAAATCTAAATCTGTTGCAATATAAACAACAAAAATGGATAAGGAATGTTGCATTTTTTTGGTACGTTGTAAATAACGTGCAGGAAAATACTGTTCTCCTACCATGTTATAAACTGTTTGCTTAAAATCAGCATTTGAAACAACAGTATTAGCACTTATCCTTTGCCCTTTAACCATAACACCAACGACTTGCTCGTTTTCTACAATGATTTTATCAACGGTAGATTTAAATTGAATAACACCTTTGTAACGCTGTAATCCTTTGACTAGTGTATTGGCTAATTGCTGAAAACCGCCTTTACAATAGTAGGAACCATCAACCATATAACCTATCAACATAGTACTCCAATAAACAAAAGAAACTTGCGATGGAGGTAGACCTAAGTAAGGCCAATTACTGGAAAACACACCCAATAGTTTTGGATCAGATATAAATTCAGTTGCGACATCTGCTAATGTTGATTTTCTATATTTGAATAAAGCGGGCATTAATTGTTGGGCTGAATCAAGGTCAATTTTATTTAACACTTCTCCTGCTACCCCAATTTCTTCCGATAATTTCAAACAGAGTTCAGTTAAATCTTTTATTCCTTTTGCTTCATTGGGAAATTGACTCGATAAGGTTGCAACAAAGTCCTTGATTGTTTGAGGTAAGGCTATATTTAAACTTGGGTAGGAAACATGGCTAAAAGGATTGATATTAATAAACTCAATTTCATCTAAAACATCCAAAGCCTTTAATGTTTTATAAATCGCTTGTCCACCTTGATACCCTTGAGGGCCACAACCACTAATTAAATGTACGCCTGAATCAAAATGATATCTTTTACGGTTGAATCCATGCGCATAGCCACCGGGTCTATCATGCGCTTCTAGGACTAAGACTGACTTCCCTGATTTTGCCAACAAAGCAGCCGAGGTTAAGCCTCCAATGCCACTCCCAATAACAATGACATCATAGTTGTTCACGATTTAGTTTGCCCTAATTTATCCCATAAAATTGCTGGCGATTCATAACACATTTCTTCTGTTGCCATATCCACAGCTACCTGATATGTATACCCACGCGTTAGGCGTACCCCAGTTAGTTTATCCACTATTTTGTAATTAATTTTTAAGCGGTTTTCCCATTCACTAATATCGGCATGAACAATTATTTTTTGCCCAAACTTAGCTGATCTCGCATAACGAAGACGAATATCAATTACTGGCCAAATGTATCCTGAATCACGCATTTGCATATAGTTGTAACCGATTTTATCCAATAATACACAACGCGCCACTTCAAAATATTTAACATAATGACCATGCCAAACAATTTCCATTAAATCGACATCAAAAAATGGCACATCAATTTCAACTTCACAGGCAACAATTGATTTACTCATAAAGACTCCAATGTCTTTCTCTTATCAATTTAATACCTAATCGTAACTCTTGTTCCACAGCTCTATCAGTACTTAAGAATTCAATTTTATCTCTTACTTGAGTGACCGTTGTTTGTAAATCAGCACTTAATAATTCTTGGTGACCTCGTAACTCAACACCCTGAACAACGGCCATTAACATGGCTGATGCCACCTGCTCTGTTAATTCAAGTACTCTAATGCAATCTCTAGCAGCAATAGTCCCCATACTGACTTTGTCTTGATTATGACATTCTGTTGAGCGAGAGAACACACTGGCTGGCATAGTGTTTTTTAATGCTTCAGCAGTCCAAGCTGAAACTGCAATTTGTACAGCTTTAAAACCATGGTTCAACATGGCTTGATCAGCTGATGCCCCCGACAAGTTTGCAGGTAAACCATGGTTAAATTTGGTATCCATCAACTGTGCCATCTGCCTATCCATTAAATCGGCTAAATTTGCGACAGCTGTTTTCATACTATCCATTGCAAAGGCAATATGTCCGCCATAAAAATGTCCGCCATGTAGCACATGCTCGCCTTCAGCATCAATAATGGGATTATCATTAGCACTATTTAACTCATTTTCTATAAATTGCTTAAACCAAGGTAAAGCATCTTCTAGCACCCCAATTACATGTGGAGCACAACGTAGTGAATAACGATCTTGTAAACGACTATCATTACGCGGTGCTTCGGCTAACAATTGCAAATCAGCTCGTATTCTTTGCGCCACTTTAATCTGTCCATCATGAGGCTTGACTGAAAATAACTTCTCATCAAAATGATAGGCATTACCCTTTAATGCAATAGATGCCAAACTGGTAATGCGTGTACAAAGTTGAGATAAATAACAGGCTCTTTGATAGGCCAAACAAGCAACAGCCGTCATCACAGCTGTGCCATTCATAATAGCTAATCCTTCTTTAGGCTTTAATACTAAGGGACTTATATTTAACTGTTTAAACAATTCAGAAGTCGCTTGCACTTTCCCTTGGTAAAGCACTTCCCTTTCACCTGCTAATACGGCGGCTAAATAGGATAAGGGAGTTAAATCACCACTCGCTCCAACAGAACCCTCTTCAGGAATTAACGGCAAAACACCTTGTTTAATAAGCGTTGTTATTTGTTGTAATAATAAATAACGTACCCCCGAAAAACCTTGTGCCAAACTATTTAGCCTTACCATCATAATAGCTAGGGTTTGTTCAGCCGTAAAATGTTTACCTAAACCACAGCCATGAAAGGTATAAAGATGTTTGGGGAGCTCTTCAACATTTTGTAAAGGGATAGATACAGTACAAGAATCACCATATCCTGTGGTTACCCCATAAACACAACCCTCTTCTTTTAATAAGGTGTCTATAAATTCAGCCCCTTTATCAATTCTTTTTACAAATAAATCATCATTACTTAGAGTAAGTGCTTGCTGTAGTTCCGCAATGGCACATATATCTTCAACTGTTAACGGGTTTCCATCGACTATTACTGTCTGCTTACTCATCTTCTATTTGCCAAAAATCATAAAAATTAAACCATTGCAAAGGTGCCTTTGCACAATAATATTGTAATCTTTCAGCATATTTTTCGACATAGTGCTGAATTGTCGCTGTTCTGTGTTTTCTAGGAATGTCTAAACCATCACTAAAATGATCAAAATAGATAACTTGTTTATCCTGCTCTTTTAAACAGAATAAAGTAAATACAGGGCATTTTAACAGTAACGCCAAGATAAAAGGGCCTTGAGGAAATGATGCCGGATGCCCCAAAAAATCCGCTTGTGCCACACGCCCTTTTGTCCCTACTGGCGTCCTATCCCCTGCAATAATAACTAACTCACCCGCTTCAATTTTATCTTGCAATAACATAGCAGTTGAGGCATTAACACTGGTGACTTGAATTAAATTAAGCTTCTCAGAGTCCGCATATTTATTGAGTACTGTATTAAATTTTTCAGTATGTTTACTATGGATAAGAACATTAATGGTAATGTTTTTTCTTAATTTTGCAATAACACGGCAAACTTCTAAATTCCCCAAATGAGATCCCATAATAAAAACACCTTGCCCTTGTGCAAGGTGACCTATCACAGCCTCACGCCCATGAGTTTGTACATCATCCAATGTTAAGCTTCCACTCCAGGCTGCTAATTTATCTATGAGTGCATTGGCGAAGCTGATGAAATGTAAATAACTACCCTTCATACCCTTATTTATATCAACATCATTATTAAAAACAGAAATTCTTTCTAAATACTGCTGACTTGCAGCTCGCCCTTTGCTATTGAGCAACCAATAATAGCTAACCACGGGGTATAAAAATATCTGTAAAATTTTTCGCCCAAAAATAAGGTAAACTTTAAGCAAAAACTCCATGCCCCAAACAATGCCACCCTCTTCGATTTTTGACCAGTGACTCACTTTAACTTCCTTAGTAAAAGCATCGGCAATCGCCACAACATGCCAAAAAATAATTGTGTGTGTTTTTTTGATATTAAAATATTATCTTGCAACATCTTAAAATGAGAAACACCGTCTATTGGATATTGCACCTTCGTTGGTATATTAACAACCTCTAACCCTTGCCAATATAGACGTACAATAATATCGACATCAAAATTCATCCCTTTACCAAGAGAGATTGACTTCATCAATTTATCAATGGCTGACAAAGGATAACAGCGAAAACCACAAAGCCCATCAGCAATAGAAAAAGAAAGCGTATGAATCCAAATCCATAAATTAGTAAATCTTCGACCATAAAGCCTTTTCTTTGGAGCTGATTCATCAAAAACAGGTTGCCCTATAATGACACGATCAGGATATTTCTCACTTTCAGTTAAAAACCTTTCAATATCATCAAATTGATGCTGTCCATCTGCATCTATTTGAATAGCATGGCTATAGCCTTTGGCAATAGCTGATCTAAAACCATCCATAACAGCAGCCCCTTTACCGCCATTTTGATCTCTTTCAATTAAAGTTAGCCATTCCTTTTCCGATTTAGCTATTTGCTGTAAAACCTTTGAGCACTCAACAGAACTGCCATCATTAATTAAAAAGCAATAGAGTCCTTTTGGTTTAAGCTGGTCAATAACCTGTTTAATAGCATGTTGATGGTTATAAACAGGAACAATCACACACGTTGTCATGGCTGCTCTCCATAAACTATTCGTCCAGAACTATGAGCATATTGCTCTGAATTCATTTCAAAATATAATTTATTATTATCAGGTTTCCAGGTTAATGTAATGGTAATTACCTCTTCAGGTTGAATGATTTTTTTAAACTTCACTACTTCCATCCGTAAAAAGGGTGCATCAATAGTAAAAAATAGTTTAGCTAATCGTTCAGCCCATGCAAGCTGTGTAACGCCCGGAAGAACTGGCTGTTCAGGAAAGTGTCCATCAAAATACACTAAGCTAGGTAAAATTCGACAGTGTAAATCTACCGTTTGTTGCTGAAAATCACAGTACACTATTTGAGGTGCACGTTGACGATCTAGAGAAAGCAAATTAAGCAACAACTCTCTATCAACTTTACCTTGAGATGTTGTTGGCAAAGTAGCCATAAACAACCATTTTTTTGGTAATACAACGGACTCAAACCTTGCCATCAATTGTTTTCTTATTAACTTAATAAATGCAGCTCGCCCTTGTTGTTTAAGCAACTCATAGCCATTTTGGGAAAGTGCTAATACTGCTGCAATTTTATCTCTTTTGTCTGACATCAATAAAGTATGGCAGCTTTCCACCCCATCAATAGTATTGATGGTTAACTCAAGCTCATCTAACGATAAACGTTTTTCTTCAATTTTCACGATCCTATCTAATCGACCTAATAATTCAAACTGGCAGTTTTCCATTAATTTAATATTATCATCCATTTTATAGGGTTGTTGACCGATTAAAAATGGTGATGATAAAAAACTTTGCCCTTGCTCATTAACTGAAATATAAATATTCTCGAATGTTGTCCATAAGGGAGTATCAATGCTTTGCCGCCAAGCTATCCCCCCAGTTTCTGAACTGCCGTAAATCTCAAAAACTTTATGTTTACTTTGTTGGTATATTTGCTTTGAGGCTTCTATAGATAAAGCACCTCCTGAACTAAAAATTACTTTTAGCTTTGCTAATGATGACCAAGGGGTTAATTCATCTAATCGTTTTAACTGTGCAGGACTTGCAACCCAATAAGCCGAAACATCGTCAACCGATTTTAATAATGGCTCAGGACTTAGAAACATTTCACTTTGAAAACATCGTCCTGCAGCTAATGGCCATAAAATACGAAACAATAAACCATAGATATGTTGATGACTGACAGTGGCGAAAATTTGAGCGTCTTTTAATAAATCACCCCAAGCATTTTCTAAAGTTTCAATTTCAGATTGAAATTGCTGCAAGGTTTTATTGATTGCCTTTGCCTGACCACTAGAACCTGAAGTAAAAATAGTGAGGACAGCATCATTAAGGTTTAAAGGTGTTAATTCAAAACCATTATCATCAACTGGATTAATGAGTGTTTCTTTACCGTTCCAGTCCCCTAACAATAAACAACTTTGCTTAATTAATTGTTCAGCAGTAACAGGTCTGTTATTTGCAGCAATCCAAATCTTTTTATTGCTATGTAATAATGCAAACAAGCTGACACAAAATGAATACCCCTGCTCATAGTAAAGTGCAAAAAATTCGTGTTCTAATTTAGAAAGAGAACTAGCTAGCTGGCATACATCAGCATTAAATTGATCATGATCAATTGCTTGCCCTTGGTAAATCGCTACTAAACTTTGCTTTGTTGAAGTAATTGCACAATCAGAAAGTTGGCCAATTGTCCTTTGCTTTGATGTCATATTCTGGTTTAAGTAGCAATTACAAATAATGATTTAAAAAATAGGGGAATTATACCTTAATGTCTTAGTAAAAGTAGATGCAGCAGTAAGTTATAAAAGGATTACATGCCAGCTAGAGTAAAAATAGAAGTGTATCTTCTGATGTACCTTTTAGAAGAGAACTAAAAAGTGGTTGTTTTTTGTTTCGGTCACGGCCAAAAGGCCTTACTTCCTATAAATAACCATAACATTCATTATGTTTCTTTCATTAATATACCTTGTCGCCCCCCCATATAGCTTTTTATTTTTGCTTTAAAGTAGCCATTAATGAAGTGAGATAAACGTATAAAATGTATGGGGTGCTTGAGACCCATAAATAAATAACGATGTGTCGTTGAAACACGTTTAAAAAAAGTTTTAAGAATCTGTTGGTATTCAATATCCAATTCTTCTACTGTAAAACCATCGGGAGCCCAAACAAAGTTCATTCCATTCATTTTTTGCCAATGGTCATCTTTAATATTGGTACCATAAAGCTCTCTATAAACGGGGGAACCAGGATAAGGTGTGAATTTTGAGAGATTCATTGTCGACATTGGTAACCTTTTTATGAAGGCTTTAGTCATTTCAATACTTTCTCTCGTTTCACCCGGGTAACCCAACATAAAAAGGCCTTTACTCCGAATACCAACCTCAGCTGTCCAGTTTACTGCTTGCTCAGATAATTCAACGCGAGCCGCTTTTTCCATTTTCTGTAGCAATTCATTTGATCCAGTTTCTAAACCAAAGCTAATTTCCCAGCAACCTGCCTGTTTCATGCGTTTTAAAACATCTAATTTAACAGTATCAACTCGAGCAGTACAACTCCAGCTCATCTCTAAATTGTTTTCAATGATCAAGTCACACAATTTAAGTGTTCTAATTCGACTGGCTAAAAAAAGATCATCAACAAACTGGATATGTTTAATCCCAAAATTTTGCTGTAAATGCTTCATGGTGTTAAAAACAGTTTCAGGCGAATTAGCTCTCACTTGAGCGCCAAAAGTGGACGTATCACAAAATTTACATAAAAAAGGACACCCTCGAGAAGCCACCATGGTTGCCACAGGTCCTTGAGGATAATCAAAAATTGCAGGCAAATAAGTTTCAGGGAAATTAGGTAATAAATCCCAGGCAGGAAGGGCTAAATCATCTAATTCTTTAATACTAGGTGAGGGAGGTGTTTTAACTATTTCACCCTCTTTCCTGAACATAATGCCTTTTACATCATCAAGGTCATTATTATTATCAAGTTCTGCTAATAAATTAACGACAACCTCTTCACCTTCATGAATAACGGCAATATCAAATTCAAGAAACCGTTCCATGGTTTCCGTACTCATGGAGGAAATATGAGGGCCACCAACAATAATTTTACAATCAGGAAGTTTTTCTTTACATTTTCTTGAAATTTCTGCCGCCTGCCAAACACCCACAGTAAATAAAGTAATACCTATATAATCTGGCTTTTCTTTAATCAGTCGGTCTGCAACTTGATCAATATCTAAATTCTCAATATCACTTTCAATAATTGAAGTTTGATATCCTGCTTCTCTAACGGATGCTGCTAAATACATCAACCCTAATGAAGCTGATCGGTTAGTAACATGTTTAACAAACTCATAGCCAGCCGCTATACGTTCGTATGGCGGATTAACAAAAACAATATTATTCTTTGATGGCATTTTTTATATTAGCTCTGACTTAAAAAGATTTAAAAACCAGAAAGATTTAAACTCATATTAATCATTGGTTATTTTAAAGACAGCTTCTACCACATCATTAATAGTCCGCGCATTTTTAAAATCAGCTGGCTGTACTGCTTTACCAGTTAGCTCTTTAAGTTTAACAATCATATCGACTGCATCAATACTGTCAAAATCAAGCTCTTCACTCAATCTAGCCTCCAAAGTAACCAACTCTGGTTCAATCTCAAACATTTCCAGCATAATGTCTTTTATAAGCTGCAAAATATCTTCACGACTTGTCATACTTTCCCCGTTTGTTCAGATTCAATATACTGTGCTAAAGCGGTAACAGATGCAAAAATATTAACCACATCATCTTTATCTGCATCAATCCGAACATCATATTTTTTTCTAATTGCCAAACCTAATTCAAGTGCATCAATGGAATCCAGCCCCAGCCCTTCATTAAACAATGCTTCCTCACTATTTATATCATCAACACTTAAATCTTCTAAATCTAAACAATCAATAATTAATTGCTTTAATTCATTTTCCATATTACTCATTGCATTCTCGTTGCTTTTCAAAATAATTCTGTAAATAACGGTTAAACCGTCTAACAGCAATAGTTTTTGGTTCTATCGCTAAAAAATCGTCCAAAACAATATCATCATCGACCCGCATCGATAAATGAAAACGTCTCTTTGGTATTTGGTACCATTTTTCTGCTTTTGTTAAAGTACTAGGTGAACAATGAATAGTAACTGGCGTTACTATTGTATTTGCTTGTAAGGCAATATGCGCAGCACTTCTTTGAAATTTATAATCATTACCCGGTATTGAACGTGTACCTTCAGGAAAAATAATCATAATTCCTCCCGCTTTTAAACAAGCTACACTTTCATTAATCATTCTTTCTGGATCACCATTGCTAATATATCCAGCATTAACAACCGCACCTTTCATAAAAGGATTATGCCATAACTTTTCTTTAACAATACAATTGGCCGCAGGAATTCGACTAATCAAAAAGACAATATCAATTAAAGTGGGATGATTGGCAATAACCAGTTGCCCTGGCTTATTTAGCTTTTCTAATCCTTTAATATCATAGGTCATTACGCCAATTCTATGCATAAAACCAATAAAGAAATAGAACCCGTAGTGAACCCACCACTGTGCCTTTAATACACACTTATGTTTACTTGATGAGGTAACCCTCAAAATAGGAAACACAAAAATTCTTAAAAAAATTCCACACAAACCAAAAACACTAAAACTTAAGCCTGTAGCGAACAAGCGCCAGTAATAATTAATTGCTTTATACATTTTTAAAAATTGCTTCAATAATAGGTCAAGTTTAACACATTACACTTAAATCGTGTTTATTCGGGTAAATATATCAAAACAGATAAATAACTAGTCAACCTTGAAAAAATTAAAATTACTTTTGGTGAAAAATGCCTGTGACAATAGCGGTTTGCAAGAAACCTTCATAAATACTCATAAAGTTGTAATGAAATGACTGACCGGGTTTGCAGTTATATCCATGCATATTTCTTGGTATTAGTTTCGGCTTAGAGTACCTCCCTATCTATAGTATCTAAGACATTAACATTAACTGACACTGAAACAAATTACGTTGAAGTACAAATTTACAATGTGCTTTTTTTCGTGTAATGTGTTAAAGGCTAGATAATTATAATATGGGGGAGCCAAATTGATTTTGTTTATCCCCTTTCATGGCGAACTTATCTGGTACACTTGCCTATTCAATGGGCTACTTGTTTGGTTTTACTGATTTCCCCATTATAAAACCCAGCAAACAGTTTTACTGGGGATTACAATAGGAAAAGAAAATGAAATACTTTTTACGTCTTTTTTTTGGACTAATTATTACGACTTTTTTTACTTCAACAGCGTTTGCAGTCACTGCATCTTGGACTGATTGGATATCCACGACTAATGGTAATGCTGCATTAGGTGAGTTACTAGTAGGTACGACGACTGTAGATGTCGAATACTCAGCCACTGGTAATCATAGTTTTGTACAAACTGGCGCGGGAACAAACTATTGGACTGGATCAGCTTATACCAATGGGACAGTAGATAATGCCCCACCTGCTGCCGAATTAGTTGCTTTAAATCAAGGTGGTACTGTCACCATCAATTTCTCAGAAACTATACTAAACCCTTATATTGGATTAATCAGTTGGAATAGTAACATAGCTGATTTTGGCACTCCCATTGACATTGATAGTTTTGGGGCTGGTTTTTGGGGATCTGGCACCCCTATTTTGAATGGCTCAGGTACTGGGTTTACTGGTTCTGGTGAAGTGCATGGAATCATTAGCTTAGCAGGTTCATTCGATTCAATTTCATTTACCCACACATCAGAAGGATGGCATGGGTTTACAGTTGGTGTTGCCGGTCTTGCTCCAGTTCCTGTTCCAGCCGCTGTATGGTTACTGAGTTCAGGTTTAATGGGTCTTATTGGTATAAGAAAACTTCAACCAAAAACAACTTAATTATCAGTCTAATCAGGAGGGCTGATTTAATTTTAGCCCCTCCCTTCAACTGACCATACCTTCATTGCGCAATATATCTAACAGATACTTTTAAAAAAGTAACTTCAGATCGAGCCAAGTCAAAACACATAATTCTATGTCGAACAGTGTTACATTAAAACTAACAACTCTTTAAAGATTCCGCCATTAGTCGCTAGAATTTGCTTGGGAAAAACGCCTTCCTTACCTTTAAAATCAGTTACCGTACCACCCGCTTCTTTTGCAATTAAAGCACCTGCGGCAACATCATATAAATTTAATTCCTGTTCCCAGAAAGCATCAACTTGACCATCTGCAACTAGGCATAAGTCCATTGCAGCTGACCCAAATCTTCTTTGTCCTGTTGTTTCTTCTGCTATACGGCAAAACCGCTTCAAATTATTTTCAACTAAATAAGACCTTAAGCAGGCAAAACCAGTAGCAATCATAGAATCAGCTAAACTGGTTTCTGTAGAAACGCTAATTGCTTTACCATTCTTTGTGGCACCCTTGCCTTTTATTGCAAGATATAAATCATCAAGTGCTGGGGCATAAACTGCGCCAGCAATAAGCTCACCGTCTATTTCTAATGCAACACTAATAGACCAAAAATATTGCCCTTTAGCAAAGGAATGTGTTCCATCAATGGGGTCAACAATCCAACGATTCGTCTGGTTATCTGTCTGACCACTTTCTTCACCCCAGAAACCATATTCAGGATATGCTTTAGCTAATGCTTGTTTTAAATGTTCTTCTACAGCAACATCAGCATCAGTCACTAAATCTCTAGGGCTTTTTTTTATAACTCCCACATTGTCCAAATTTTTAAAATAGCCGATTGCAATAGAGCCAGCTTCATACATGATTTTTTCTAAATCGGTTGCTGTAATTGTCACTTATATCACCTAATAAGAAATTAAAAATTCTGATTTATCATGTCCAGCATCAACTAATGCCTGCATCCACTTCGGTGAAACACCGCGTCCTGTCCAGGTTTGTGTTTCATCATCTGGATTACGGTATTTTGCTGCCACCTTCTTAACCGTTTTTATATTTTGTGCGGTGTCTTCATTAATAATGATTGTTACACCAATAGAAGCGGCTAACTCTTTAATTTGAGAAATCACTTCTTTACGTTTTTTTGATTTCTTTTCTTTTAAAGCAATTTCAGCTTTATTAATAACAGTTTGTAATTCAGTTTCTGAAAGATTGCTATATTCAGACATAATAATCTCAACAATAAAAAAATAATATATAAATTATATCATCAATATAATACAAAACTATTGCTGCTTAATAACCTCAAAATTAATATTATTTAAAATATTACCCTGACTATCTATTAGTCTAACGTTCCACATACCTGCATATGAATAGGGTATTAACTTGCTAGTAGAGGCACGCCACCTATTTCCTAATATGTTCATCTTTCTTTCGTAAACAAGTTTATTTTCTTTAAACCATTGGTGATATAAAGTTTTTCCTTTCATATTAATTATCTCAGTAAAGTAATACATACTCCCCGCTTTTTCTTTACTAATTATCAATGGTAATATAACTTCTTCTGTTGGCTCTTTATTCCTAATGCCTTTGGATAACAAGGCGCGTGCAACATTTTTATGTGCCTTGGTTTTAGTCTCTACTATTAATTGAGTGCTTTTATTTTCTTTAATAATTGCAATAGAAGGCTCAACTACTTTCTCTTCCCTTTTATTTTTTTGCTTTGGTTCAAGTAAATTAACAATAGTTTCAGGAGTTCTTAAAACTATTTTTTTTTGTTTATTTTCTATTTTATTTATATTGACGGCAGAAGATTTAATATCATTTTCTTTCTGGGTAGAGTTTTGTTCAATTGGCTGTTCAGCTTCACCAGTTACTAGATAAACAAAACACCCTATGATTAATACTAATATTACAACGGCAGCCAATATACGACCAACATGCCATTCCGTAACCATATCTGGAGAAGCACTTTTTGTCTGCTCTAAATTTGATTTATTATATTTAACTTTAACCACTACTTTGTTACTTTCTTCCATTGATCTACTCTTAAAGTTTCTTTAACCCAAAATTGAAAAGCTATTAGCCGCGTGAAGTATTAGAACCCAAGCAATTATTTTCTTCAGTTATACTTTACATATTGATAATATACCACTTTAGTCCTAGTATATGTTTCACACGGCCACGTGTGAAGTCTATTGTCTACAATCATGGATATAACGGAAAAACATGAGCAACCTGTTAAAAGAATTTCAAGAGTCATCTGCTCTTTATGGAAGTAATGCTGTTTTTATTGAACATTTGTATGAACAATACCTTGAAAACCCAGACTTAGTCACAAAAAGCTGGCGTGATAAGTTTGATAACATGCACGATCAACTAACACACGAAACAGCGCACAGCCCTATCGTTGCCCGATTTGAAAAACTTGCAACATCTACACAAGGCAGACTTGCAAAACTACAAGGTTATACTGAGGAAAGCGTAAAAAAACAATCAGCTGTTGCTCGGCTAATAAACCACTATAGAGTACGCGGGCATCAAATAGCTGAAAACAATCCACTGGGCAAACAAAGTGAAATCCCTCCTGATCTTGAACTTGCTTACTATGGATTAGCTGCACCCGATATGGATACCGTTTTTGATACAGGCTCTCTTTATGGGACGGATAAACTTCCACTAAAGAAGATCATTTCCGCATTAAAAGAAATATATTGCGGCAATATTGGCACAGAATATATGCATATTGTTGATTCAGAAACCAAACGCTGGATTAAAAATAAACTTGAAATTTCTCGCTTTGCCTCATCAACTCATTCTGATAAAAAAAAATCTTCTATATTAAAACTACTCACAGCGGCTGAAGGTATTGAAAAATATTTACATCGTAAATATGTGGGACAAAAACGTTTCTCTCTGGAAGGAAGTGAATGTCTTATTCCAGTATTAGATGAAATTGTACAAACTGCGGGTCAAATAGATGTTAAAGAAATTGTTATTGGCATGGCTCATCGTGGCCGATTAAATGTTCTGATTAATGTACTCGGCAAAAGCCCAGCCAAACTTTTTGGTGAATTTGAAGGCACTCATACATCATCACCTGGTGTTATTACTGGCGATGTAAAATATCATATGGGCTTCTCATCAAATATCACCACACCAGGAAATCCTGTTCACTTAACACTTGCTTTCAACCCATCACACCTTGAAATTATTAACCCTGTTGTTGAAGGGTCTGTTAAAGCGCGGCAAGATCGGCAAGGTAAAGGTAGCATAGATACTATTATCCCCATTTTAATTCATGGTGATGCTGCATTTGCAGGCCAAGGTATTGTGATGGAGACTCTTAATATGTCAGAAACTCGTGCGTTTTCTACGGGTGGAACCATTCATATTGTTATTAACAACCAAATTGGTTTTACTACCAGTAACCCGTTTGATGCCCGTTCAACACAGTATTGTACAGATGTTGCTACTATGATTCATGCACCTGTTTTTCATGTCAATGGAGATGACCCAGAAGCTGTTATGTTTGTCACTCAAATGGCTTTAGAATTTCGGATGAAATTCAATAAAGATGTCGTGATTGATCTTATTTGCTATCGTCGACTAGGCCATAATGAAGCCGATGAACCCGCAACAACTCAGCCTATGATGTATAAAACCATTCGTAGTTTACCTTCTGTTCGTGAATTATATGCTGATAAACTAATATCCGAAGGTGTTGTGACAGAACAAACAGCATCACAATTAGAAAAAGATTATCAACAATTGTTAGATGAAGGTAATCCAGTTTCACGCCCCACTTTAAGTAGCTCAAGTTACTCTTTTTCAGATCAATGGAATAAATATTACAACCAAGAATGGGATACTCACACCGATACCAGTGTTTCTTTAGAAAAATTTCGCGAGTGTAACGAAAAAATGCTCACCTTACCTGCCGAGTTTGAGCTACACCCTCGTGTTGCCAAAATAATGGAGAACAGAGCAAAAATGTCTGCTGGTGCTTTACCGATAGACTGGGGGTTTGCTGAAAATATGGCTTATGCTACGTTACTGATAGAAGGTAAAGATATTAGACTCATTGGACAAGATGTTGGCAGAGGCACTTTTTCTCACAGACATATTGCGGTACATAATCAGCTTAATGGTGACAGCTACTTTCCAGTACAACATTTATCAGAAACCCAAGGGCGAGCACAGATTTTTGACTCCCTTTTATCAGAGGCTGGTGTTTTAGGTTTTGAATTTGGTTATAGCTCAACAGATCCTGAAAAATTAGTGATATGGGAAGCTCAATTTGGTGATTTTGCAAACGGTGCGCAAGTAGTTATCGATCAATTTATCAGTTCTGCAGAAACAAAATGGGGACGATTAAGTGGCTTAGTGATGCTTCTTCCACATGGTTTTGAAGGGCAAGGTCCAGAACATTCCTCAGCTAGATTAGAGCGTTATCTTCAATTATGTGCTGACCATAATATACAAGTTTGTATTCCTACATCTCCCGCACAAATATTTCATCTATTAAGGCGTCAATTACTCAGGCCCTACCGAAAACCCTTAATTATAATGAGTCCTAAAAGTTTATTAAGGCATAAATTAGCGGTATCAACACTCGAAGACTTTACTGATGGTGAATTTTTTCCGATTATTCCAGAGCAAGATGAAATCAAAGCTAAACATGTCACTCGCCTAGTACTTTGTTCAGGTAAAGTCTATTATGATTTATTAGAAGCCCGTAGAAATGACAGCCTTCAACACGTTGCTATTATCCGTATTGAACAAATATATCCATTTCCCAATGATTTATTTAAAGCAGAAATCAATAAATACCCAAATGTAGAACACATTATTTGGTGTCAGGAAGAACCTAAAAATCAAGGAGCATGGTATCAATCAAAGCATCATTTTTATAATAATATAAGCAAAGACATTACTATTTTTTATGCAGGAAGAGTTGCGTCTGCAGCGCCCGCAGTTGGAAACTATATTGTCCATACCGAACAACAAAAAGCAGTCATTAAAGCAGCACTGTACGACGCAAATGAAGGAAATTTAACATGAGTTTAGAAATTCTGGTCCCTAGCCTGCCCGAATCCGTTTCTGATGCAACACTAGCAACCTGGCATAAAAAACCAGGTGAGTTTGTCAACAAAAACGAAAATCTTGTGGATTTAGAAACCGATAAAATTGTACTTGAAGTGCCAGCACCCGAGTCCGGTGTTCTGACAGAAATAATACAACAGGATGGTGCGACAGTCATTGCAGGGGAAGTATTAGCAATATTTAACATTCAAGCAATTGATAAAACAGCAAAGGAATCTTCAGAGACTGAAGAAACAGAAACTTTATCAACTGAAGACTTACCGTTAAGTCCCGCAGTTAGACGTATTTTACAAGAAAATAATATTGATCCTCATGCCCTTCATGGTTCTGGAAAAAAAGGCCGTTTAACTAAAGTTGATGTTTTAGAATATATTGAGTCTCTAAAAAAAGAGCAACCTCAAGCACCTCAACCCACACCTGTGGCTCCTGTACAAACGGTACAAGTTGACACCGAAGCACCTGTTGTCTCATCAAACTTTCGTCCAGAACAGCGCGTTCCCATGACACGCCTGCGGGCAAAAGTAGCCGAACGCTTATTATCTGCACAACAAAATGCGGCCATGTTAACCACTTTTAACGAAGTTAACATGCAAAGTGTGATTAATCTAAGAAACCAATATAAAGACCGTTTTCAAAATAAGCACGACATTAAACTAGGATTTATGTCTTTCTTTATTAAAGCCTCAATAGAGGCCTTAAAAAAATACCCAGCTATCAATGCCTCTATTGATGGTAACGACATTATTTATCATGGCTATTATGATATGGGGATTGCCGTATCAACTGAACGTGGACTCATTGTTCCTGTCATAAAAGATGCTGATCAACTCGATTTTGCAGGTATTGAAAAAAGTATTTTCAATTACGGGACTAAAGCTAAAGAAGGTAGTTTAAGTTATGAAGACCTAGTCGGCGGTACTTTTACCATTACTAATGGCGGTATTTTTGGATCAATGTTATCAACGCCGATTTTAAACCCACCACAATGTGCAATTTTAGGTATGCATTCTATTAAAGAACGTGCTGTGGTAGAAAATGGTGAAATTGTTATTCGTCCCATCATGTATCTTGCTTTATCTTACGATCATCGTTTAGTCGACGGAAAAGAAGCGGTACAATTTTTAGTGACTATTAAAGAATGCCTGGAATCTCCAGCTCATCTTTTACTTAATATATAGGCTCTACTATGCCCTCTTCTTCCCATTATGATGTTATCGTTATAGGCGCTGGCCCTGCTGGCTACATTGCAGCCATTCGTTCTGCTCAATTAGGTTTTAAAACCGTTTGCATTGATGATTGGGAAAATAACAAAAAGACCCCGAGTCCCGGTGGAACTTTTGTTAATGCAGGCTGTATTTCTTCAATGGCATTATTAGAATCATCAAAAATTTATCACTTATTAAATAATGATATTTCAGCACATGGTATTAAGGTTGATAATTTAGAAATAGACCTATCCCAAATGATTAACCGAAAAGATTCAATTATTGCTTCGCTTAATCAACAAATAAGTCATTTATTTAATCGCAATAAAATTACTTCCATCCACGGACAAGCTAAATTATTAGCCTCTGGAAAAGTGGAGGTTTTTGAAAAGTATAACAATAAAAAATCTAACTTCACTGCTGAGCACATTATTTTAGCGACAGGATCTCATTCTACAGTTTTACCCTGCGCTCCCATAGATGACGAGTTTATTATTGACTCAACTCAAGCTCTAAAACTGACAGAAGTACCTAAGAGACTTGGTATTATTGGCGCAGGAATAATTGGACTTGAGCTTGCTGGTATTTGGAATAGATTAGGTTCTGATGTTATTTTACTCGAAGCTCAAGAATCATTTTTAACTTCACCTGATCAGCAAATATCTGACGAAGCCTACCAAATTTTCACCAACCAGGGGCTTGACTTACGCTTAGGTGCTCGAGTTATTTCGGCTAAAAAAGGCTCAAAAAAAGTTATTTTAGAGTATCAGGATAGCGAAGGTAATCATACTATCCACCTTGATAAACTTATCGTTGCTTCAGGCCGCGAGCCTAATACAGAAAACTTGGCAGCAGAAGATGTTGACCTAGTTCTTGATGAAAATGGCTTTGTTCATGTTGATAAAAACTGCTGTACAGCACTGCCTGGTGTTTATGCCATTGGTGACTTAACTGCTTTAGGCCCTATGCTAGCTCATAAAGGATTGGAAGAAGGTATTTTTGTTGCAGAACTGATAGCTGAAAAACACAACCCAATCAATTATGACATCATTCCTAGTGTTATTTATACTTCACCTGAAATTGCATGGGTAGGGCAAACGGAGCAAGCATTAAAAGCAATCGGTGAACACTATAAAATAGGAGTTTTTCCATTTAGTGCGTCGGCAAGGTCTCATGCATCAGGAAAAACAGAAGGCTTAGTTAAAATAATAACGCATGCTGAAACTGATGCCATTTTGGGTGTTCACATTATTGGGGATCAAGCATCAGAACTTATCGCTGAAGCAGTATTAGCCATGGAGTTTTCCGCTAGTGCCGAAGATTTAGCAAGAACTATTCATGCTCACCCCTCTATTTCAGAAGCTTTACATGAAGCGGCATTAGCTTTAGATAATCGAGCTTTACATATTTAAACTCGTACAAAAATAATAATTAAGAATTATAGTTTTGTTAGGTATCGATGAAAAAATCTACTATCTTTTACTTTTTAATGCTATCGATTTTAATAAATGGATGTGAAGACTTAACTTCCCCCAAACCTATGGTAGCTTCTCAGCCACCTCCTCCAAAACAAGAAAAAGCAAAAAAAACAATTCAAAAACTAGTAATTTCGTATCAAAAACCAAAAAAAGTGGTGATCAAAAGTGAACCCATCATTATTGAAGAAAAAAACGAAATAGTTTTAGATTTATCATTTTCCTTCGATAATCAACAACAATCATTTTCTGATACCCCTCCCCATTTTAATCATAAAAATGTATTGCCTGATTTATTTATTCGTAAACATCAAAAAAGCACAGTACAAATTGATGGAGATTTTATTGCTCAAGATGATCAGTATCTTGAAAAACAAGAGGTTATTGACGGTATAGGCATTAATATTAATTTAATACCTTAAGGAATCTCTGATCAAGTCCAATTATTTTTAGCACGCTAAATTATAACCAACTTAATCAGAGCTTCCTTAATTAAATAGAATCATCCTATACGATCTCTAATGTTATATTAAACAATATCTCCAAATTAATTAAAATTTTTTATAAGAAACTCTTTCAGACAAACTCTTTGTTGAATTTTCAGGGATTCCTATAGTCTATGTTTTTTGAAATTATAAAATGCTTATATAACCTGACCTTGTGCAAATTAAAAAGTTATTCACTAAATCATTCAATAAAGGTTCACTTAAGCAATGGGCATTAACTAGTTTTTTTATAGTAAGCCTGCCTTTAATTTTTTCAATCTTTTATACCGTTTTTGAAATGGATAATTATGCTGATAAAAGTCAATCTACTTTATTTAAAGCTGTTCATGAAACAGAAAGCACCCGTATTATTCTAGAACGGCTGACATCAATGGAACGTAATATTAGACAAATTCCTTTATTTGGGGTGTCCGTTTTTTATAATCTATATCAACAAAATAGAACAGAATTTTTAGCGCAAATGAACGCACTAAAACAACAAGAAATGGGTGAAGAACTCATTAAACAATTAATGTTACTAACGGATAATGAATCCTCTCTTAATGCCTATATCATTTCCAAGTTGCAAGAAGACAATAATGCTCTAACTCAAGAAGATTTAAATGCATTTGATCAATTAACCCAACAAGCAAGAACTCTATTGTCTGAAGCTGAAACTCGAGTTTCAACCAAAGCAGCCGCTTTATCTGTTGATGCCGAAACAGTTACCCTGCAAATTGTTTATCTAGCCATTATCAGTATTTTTTTTGCACTTTTACTATCTTTACGTTTTGTCGTTTTATTAATAAGACCTTTTAATGATCTCTCTGGAGCCATCCGCACTTTAGGCGATGAAGGGTTTGAACAATCCATTGCAATTAGAGGCCCCAAAGATTTACAAATTTTAGGCGAGCATCTCGAATGGTTAAGAGTAAAACTAGAAAATTTAGAAAATGAAAAACAACAATTTATTAGGAATGTTTCCCATGAACTTAAGACACCATTAGCCACTCTAAAAGAAGGAACAGATTTGTTGTCCGAAAATGTTGTTGGCATCCTGAATACTGAACAACAAGAAATTATTCAACTAATGAAAATCGGCAATATCAACATCAATGATTTAGTGGAAAATTTGTTAGAGTATCAAAGAACCATCTCAACAAAAGTTGTTTTTAATTGTTCTACTTTTAAATTAGAATCCTTGATCACCCATATAACAAATGATTATGAGCTACTGCTTAGAAGTAAAAGCATTACCTTAGAAACTCATCTTGAACCCATTCAAATCAGTGCTGATTATGAGAAATTAAAAATTATTATTAGTAATGTCTTTTCCAATGCAGTTAAGTTTTCCCCCCCAAACTGCTCAATACAATTAATATTGAGTTCTTCTGAGAACCAGACAACCCTTATAGTTGAAGACCAAGGACCAGGAATACCAAAAAAAATACAGCCCTTAATGTTTAAAGACTTTTTTCATGGGGCGCCATCATCTGACTGGAAAATTAAAGCGTCAGGGCTTGGTCTTACGTTGGTAAAGCATTATCTGGATGTCCATCATGGAAGCATCAAATTATTACCAAAAACAAAGAGCTATTGTGGCGCTCGTTTTTCTATCCATTTACCTCTAAGACAAAAACAGTTTAATGCCAAAATTAATTAAGTTCATCTTTATTTTTGTGCTTTTTACATCTCAAGGCTGTGAAAGCCTTAAAGGATTTAAGTTTCCCCTTTTAAGTGACTCTACAAAACACGATAATAAATTAGAACAAGAGAATAAATTAGAGCAAGATGAAATATATTTGTTATTAAAACAAAGTAATCAATATAGTCATTACCCAACAGATAAGAAAAAAACCCTTTGTAATCGATTAAAACTCGCTTATAAAAAACATAATAATTGGAAAACAGCATGGTTTATTGCTTATTCTTTTAATGACAGTTTTAACTGTGTTTCCTTAAAGAAAAAGCGAGTACTATTAGAGTTTATAAAACCCAAAATTAAAGAATCATCTCCTTTATATAGTGTAAACCTGAATCAAATTAAACTATTAAAAAAATTATCTTATCTTCAATCAAATAATAAAAAAATAAAATCAAAATACAATAGTTTGAAAATTAAGTTAAATAAAACTGAAACTGAGTTACAGACTATTATCTCTAAAATACAAGCTTTAAAAGTTATAGAAACCACTATTAATAAAAAGACTTTGCGATGAGTGAAAAAAAAGAAAATAAGCAACAGGAACATAAAATATTACTGGTCGATGATGATACAAGTATACTAAAGCTACTCTCACTTCGCTTACGGTCTTTAGGTCTTGAGGTTAATACAGCAGAAAGTGCAGAACAGGCTGTCGCAATAATCCCCAGTTATCTTCCTCATTTGGTTATTACAGATTTAAGAATGAAAGAAATGGATGGTCTCGAATTATTTGGGCATATAAAGGAGTTCTACCCATCTATTCCCGTTATCGTTCTTACCGCTCACGGCACTATAAAAGATGCTGTGGCTGCTACAAATGAAGGCTTATTTGGTTTTCTTACAAAACCTGTTGATAGTAAAGAGCTTGTTGAATTAACAACAAAAGCTTTAGCATTAAATATTAATCAGACCCCGGGAAAAATATTAAAAAAAGAACAATCTTGGTCAGAAGATATTATTACCCGAAGCATTGTTATAGAAAATTTATTGAGAGAAGTTGAAAGTGTTGCTTTCAGTAATATTAGTGTTTATGTTCAAGGTGAAAGTGGCACAGGTAAAGAACTGATTGCCAAAGCAATTCATAAAAGAAGTCCACGTAGCAATAAAGAGTTTGTCACAGTAAACTGTAGTGCTATTCCTGAAGATTTATTAGAATCTGAGTTATTCGGTCACTGTAAAGGTGCATTTTCTGGCGCATCTTCAAATCGTAAAGGTTTATTTGAAGCTGCGGATGGTGGTAGTCTTTTTTTAGATGAAATTGGTGATATGTCCCCTGCCTTCCAAGTAAAACTATTACGTGTTCTTCAGGAAGGTGAGCTTAGACCTGTTGGTTCTAACAATATAATTAAAGTTGATGTGAGAGTTATTTCTGCGAGTCATAGAGACTTAAAAAAAATGACTGAAGAAGGAACATTTAGATTAGATTTATATTATCGATTAAATGTTGTGAACCTTTTAATACCCAATTTAACAGATAGACTAGAAGATATCCCCTTATTAGCTACCCACTTTATTGCGACTAATCCTTCAAAAGATTATTCAGTTGCCAAAGGACTTTCAACTGAAGCGATGGAACTATTAATTACCTACAAATGGCCAGGTAATGTTAGACAATTAAAAAATGTTATTGAGCATGTTTGCGCACTCACCTCGACACCCATAATTCCCATTAGCCTTGTTGAGAAAGCATTACAAGAAAAGCAGACCACATTAATCAGTTTTAATGATGCTAAAAAGAATTTTGAGCGTGACTATTTGATTAAACTACTTCAATTAACGAATGGCAGTGTCACCAAAGCGGCTAAATTAGCTAAACGAAACCGAACTGAGTTCTACAGATTACTCGATCGGCATGAACTTAAAGCTTCGCAGTTTAAAATGTCAAAATAATACCATCTTATTTATCAATTAAGGAGCCTCTTGATTAAGTTGGTTATAATTTAGCGCAGAAAAAATATCAGCCGTTTTAGAGCAAGCTAAAAATAATTGGACTTGATCAGAGGTTCCTTAGGACAATGGCACAGGCCTGATAAATTCAATCTGAACTCAGTCTTAAACTATTAACAACGACAACACTCGCAAGTATTGCTGAAGAGACAATATATGCCCCACTTAAAAAACCAAAAGCACCCGTAACAAATAAACCACTAACCAAAATATCTTTATTTAAATCACTCATTGTTTTTCTCACTATTAATTAAAATGCTTAAAACAAATATAGTGAAAGAGAACATTAAAAAATTAGTGGAAGTTCACACTCTTTTATTACCGCTTAATCTTATAAAAAAATGCGGCTCAAGCACGGTTAACTAAAACGAACTATACGAATAACTATCACATAGAACCTGTTAAGGCTTTCATGAATGCCACGAGATCAATTTTTTCTTGCTCAGTAAAGTTTAAAGGGAAAATCGCAGCATCTGTAAATCGACTACTTATTCCGCCTTTATCATAATAATCAACTACTTCTTCCAATGTTTTTATGCTTCCATCATGCATATAAGGGGCTGTTAAATTAATATTTCGTATAGTCGGGGTTTTAAATTTACCTATATCAGAAATTATACGAGTGACATTAAACCGCCCTAACTCAGAAACTTGCTCGGGACTTAGTTCTAATGATTCTATACTTTCACCTTGCTTGAGACTGGAAATAATATTATCAACTTGGTCTTTTATTCTCTCAAACCCTATTCCGATATTATAAAATTTATTATCCATAAATAGTGCGTTATCCCACGATATTTCATGACAATTAGCACAATTTCCTTTACGCCTAAATACCCTCATTCCTCTTGCTTCGCTTTCAGTCAATTTAGAATGGTCTCTACCAAAATAATATTGATCAAATAAAGAATTACCTGAAACTAAAGTACGCTCAAAACTAGCAATAGTTTTGGCAACATGGTTTATAGTGATTTCTTCAGCTTGAATATTAAAGACTTGATAGAAAAGCTGTATATACTGAATATCATTCTGAATAACTTCAATGATTTTATTAAAATCAGTTAAGCCATGTTCTACTGGGTTTAAAAATGGACCTAGAGCTTGCTCTTCAAGACTTTTGGCGCGCCCATCTAAAAATAAGGTTTCATAGAAAGCAGAATTTATAACAGTAGGTGCATTTCTAACACCTGTTTGCTGATTAATGCCCTTTGCTACAGCTAATCCATCAGTAAAAGCTTTGTCACTATGATGGCAATTTGCACAACTAACTGTTCCATCATCGCTAAACCTGGAATCATTAAACAATAATTGCCCTAGCTTAATTTTCTCCACTGTTTGAGGATTGTCAGCAGGAATTGGTAATGGAGGCAATCCCAATGTTGGGTTTGCATAAGAAAAGCTAGAAAATAAAGTGACTAGACTTATTATTAGGTTTTTATACATTGCATTCCCCCTCTACAAAAAAACCAGCAAAGTTTCTGCTGGTTTTTAAGTTTACATCATGATTTCAAATATAAATTAATCTTGTACAGGCATATCCTGTACTTTTAAGATATATGGTTCGCCCAGTGGCATTTTGTCATGTGGCTTTTTAAAATAATAAACTTTACCGTAAGTTTCGTTGACCGCTGGTAAAATCTTAGCGGCTTCATCTGCTGTTAAATCAGGGAAACTCGCATGTGCACGAGGAATTTCTTCTTCGTGATAATGCCAATATTGCTTCTCTTCTTCTGGTAATTTATTAAACTGAGCTGTTGTGATGATATATTCAAATCCCATCGGCTTATCTTGGTCTTTCATGCCGGTATGAAACATTAAGCAAATTAAAGTTGAATCTTCGTAAGCTTTACAATGGTGATGAACAATTGTTTGTAAATCAGGATCATGTACATCATGTGTACCTGGCTTTAAATGTCTAATAGCCTGAATATGTAGATCATTAAAACCTAAGTGATTATCATATTCTTTTTGGCGTGGGTTTAAAGTTTCGTTATAAAGTTTGGGAGCTTCAGTAACTGAAATACCTTTTTCTGTCGCTGTTGTAGTACACCCAACAACTAATGTCATTAGTGCTGTAGCAAGTAAAATTTTAGACTTCATTTTCATCCCCTCTTGGATTATTGAATACAGTGATATAAATTGCATAAACCTAATTAAGCAATTCATGGTATTAGTATATTCTAATGTTCATACCAAGTAAAGGACTCGGTTATTATTTTTTATCTCCTCCCTTTTTTATACACTCCTCAAAAAATAAATTACAGCCTATTAATAATGCATTAATATCTATTGTAGGTGGAGGACTACTCAGTCAAACATTATCCTTATAGGATCTAAAAAACCACAACCATCCGACAAAACTCAGCCTTAGTTTTTTAAAGTAAACTGTGCCAAGCAAAGAACCACAAAGGAGTTAAGTTATTTTCTCAATATACTGCAACATCAACTGCACTGTTTTACTACCTCTAAACTCATTAATATCTAATTTATATGCCGCTTTAATTGATCGCGTACCCAACCAGTTTTCAGGCTTATCAACAAAGAAGCAAATAGCATCCATTAGCAAGTCTCCCATAGGGAATCTCAGTACAAACTTTAAATGTTGTTGCCCAACAATTCGACATTGAATAACATCAAAAACACCATCAAAAACAGGTTCAGGAAACTCTTGTCCCCACGTCCCTACATCACTCAATTGTTGAGTAAATTCCATTGTAATCTCTTTTTCAGTCAACTTTCCATCCGACAAAACTTTCTGTTCAAGGTCTACTTTATCTAAATGCCTTGCCACAACTTCATCAAACGCTAAAGCAAACACTGGGTAATCATGCATTTTAATAGACATGCCCGCAGCCATTGCATGACCACCGAATTTGCTTAATACTTGAGGATGTAAAACAGCAATTTCACTTAAAACATCTCGAATATGCACACCAGGAATTGAACGAGCAGACCCTTTAATTTCACCATTATCTGTAGGAGCAAAAGCTACAACTGGACGGTGTAAGCGATCTTTAATTCTAGAAGCTAAAATACCATTAACACCTTGATGCCAATATTTATCAAATAAACAAATACCCGCAGCCAAATGATGCTCTTCTAACATCTGCATATCTTTAAGCAAAGACATGGCTTCACTTTTCATTTGAGCTTCAATATCTTTTCGGTCTTTATTTAACTCATCCAACTGTTCAGCCATCTCTTTAGCTAAAGACAAGTCATCGGTAAGTAAACATTGGATACCTAAAGACATATCATCCATACGCCCAGCCGCATTAATTCTTGGCCCCAATGCAAAACCAATATCAGTAGATGTGAGTGATTGGTATTGCTTACCCGACTGCTCAATTAATGCCAAAATACCTGGGTGGGCTTGGCCAGAACGGATTCGCAGTAAACCTTGATGTACCAAAATACGATTAACCTGGTCTAAGGCAACCACATCAGCTACTGTCCCTAAAGCAACAAAATCCAATAATTGCGCAAGATTAGGTTGATCAATATTATTCAGCTCAAACCACTTTTGTTCTCGTAACCGGCTTCTTAATGCCATCAATACATAAAAAATGACACCTACACCTGCAATATTGCCGCTAGGAAATTTATCACCGACTACATTTGGGTTAACAATAGCATCCGCATCAGGTAACTCATCACCTGGCAGGTGGTGGTCTGTCACCAAAACTTTTATACCAAATTCTTTTGCAACCTTAACCCCATCCAGACTTGAAATACCGTTATCAACGGTGATAATAACATCAGGTTTTTGCTTTTTAACTAACTCAACAATTTCAGGCGTTAATCCATAACCATATTCAAAGCGATTAGGGACAACATAAGAAACATGACTCGCCCCTAAGAGCTCAAGGCCTTTAATTCCCACCACACAACTCGTCGCCCCATCCGCATCAAAATCAGCCACAATACTAATATTCTGTTGCTGTTTTATCGCAGTAATTAAATGCTCAACCATTTCTTCCATTCCTGACAAAAGCCAAGGTGAAGGGAGGTTTGTTAAAGTTCTCTCTAATTGTTGATTTTCTGTGATGCCACGACTAGAAAAAATACCCGATAAAATAGGTTCAATATCTTTTAGATGTGATTTGTTCTTACCTGCAGGTCTGGGAACTATTTTTTTTTGAACGCCTTGATGATACATAAATAAACCCTGTAGAGCGGACTTCAGTCCGCAATAAAAATTACAATACTTTTATTAGCCGTAAAACCACAGCGGACTGAAGTCCGCTCTACAGCTGTTGTTACAGCCACTTTGCATCCCAATGAGAGTAATCCGCAATTGATTTAACTAAACCTGCTCTTAATGGGTTTGCAACTATATACCTTGAAAGCTGTTTTAAATCTTCATCACCTCTAATAGCATGATCATAAAAACCTCTTTGCCAAAAAGCACCTTGCCAATTTAATAATCCTTTTATTGAATGACTACTCGTCCCTTTAAAAACACGCATAATTTCAGATAAGCTAGTTTCTTTTATCACAAATAACCAATGTAAATGATCAGGCATTAAAACCCAGCTTAACAACTCTATTTTTCCTGAGCTTTCAAATTTATTCATAAATTTAATTAAAAAGCGGGCAAGATAAAAATCATTAAAATGAGGGATACGATTTTCTGTAACTATCGTAATAGAATAAGCTCTACCTAACTCAGATACTCTACCCTTCGTTAAATTCTCATATCCCATAAACCACCTCCAGCATTAAAATTGTAGAGCGGACTTCAGTCCGCCCTATTCCTATCGTCATATACTTTGCTCATAGCGGACTGAAGTCCGCTCTACAATAATTCATCTATTTTTTTCATTATTTTATGGGTTTCACTTAGGGCGACTATTATTTTTTGGTAGTGCAAAATATCATCGTAGTTTAGTTCTCTATCCCGTCGATCTTTTAGCCATTTTTGTGCGGGTTGGTATCCACCTATGTAAAATTCCCATGCGATAACAGGAATATTATCAAAGTATTGTTGCTCGTTAATCCAGATTCGGCCAAGAGTATTGTTATCTGAGTTTAGTTCAAAATCTTTTTTATTGATTTTTCGACTGACTATATTATCACCATCTTCTGGGTAACTAGTAATATAGTCTTCTACTTTGGGGCTTTCTAATAAATGGATTTGGCGTAATTCTGCACCTAGTTTTACCAGTTGCCAGAAGTTGTTTTTTTCTGGATATGGGACGCGTGGAAAATCTATTTTTAAGAATTCTTTATAGGTATCACGATAATTGGGCGAATGTAAGATAGCGTAAATATAATCTAATAAATCAATAGGGGCAAAAGTACTGCTGTCTTGTTGTTTTTCTGGAGTAAAAGATAGACTTAATTTTGTTTCAATTTGTTGGATTATTTCTTGATTTAGATTTGGGGTTCGGGTTACCTTTAAAGTAGCATCACTCTTTAGTTGATTTATTTCTTTAGGATAAAGATAAAGTGGAGAAACAAGACAGATCCCTTTATTACTATAATGAACTCTGTTATCAACAAGTGAATTCGTAATCTCAACATGAGACCAGTTTGTAGTTGCTGCTTGCCGAGGAAATATCAAACCAATATTTTCGCCACTAAGAAAATGGTTCATTATTTTTTACGCCCTCTATCTATAAGACAGGAGTCATAATAAATAGATTGATAATAAAAAGGCCGATACAGGATTTTTTGAATTTTACTATCTTCAAATATAAAACCTTTAAGAGCATCCGTAATATTCCAACTACTCGTTTCTTTTAACTCCAACTCTGAAATTAGATCACTCGTAGAATTTTTAAAATCGGTAAATAACTGAATACGCTTACTGAACTTATCTTTATTGATATCAATTACAAAATGATCTCTATGCGTTTTAATACCACTAGAATTGACTGGGAATAAATCATTAATAGAAACCCCTTTTTGATACTCTTGTTGTACCTTAAAATCCTTAGGCACAAAAAAATATTCTGGTGCACGACAGTCTAATTGAGTCCAATCTAAAGAGCCTAAAGTATTATCCTGTAACTGTTGATATTTCTCTTGAAGTTTACCATACATATCTAAGTGATAAACTTGTGCTAAACCCTTTTTATTGCTGGCTTTTACAAAAATATTAATGGATACGCCTTGCATAATATCAAATACATTTTCATCTTTACTTCCACCTAAAGCGGTTTCCTGCTTTTTGCTATTTCCGTGTAAATCAATAATATAAATGCTATCAAACCTTTCTAATAGTGACTTACGCATTTGCCGATGAATGATCCCATCAATAAAACTATTATTTGAAATATAGGCAAGGATACCTTCACCATTTTTATCAACAAAATGCTGGCCATATCGAGTAAATTTTATGTAATCATCTGAGAGTGGCTGAATATTGCGTTCTTTTAAATCTTTTTTATAATCTTGCAGTAAATCTGCAATCCAGTCACCTTTATTACTGCTACTGACAGCGTAGGGTGGATTCCCCATCACAACCATAACAGGGGTATCTTTTTTTTATACGATTAGCTTCTGTCGCTTCATTAGACAACCAAGTGGCAAATAATGTGCCTGTATCGGGGTGTGGTTGTTCTAAGGTGTTGGTTAAAAAAACATTGAGTCTTTGTTGCTTAGTCCCTTTGTAACCTGTAATAGTGCGGCAAACATGCCGTAAGCAATAGTTTGGGCGTATACATCTGCAAATTCTTTGGCATTAATATCGTGTATCAATATAGCTTTAAAAGCTTCCATTTGTTGCTTTAAGCTACTATCTTGCTGATTTTCTTCATCACTTGTTAGTGATTGATCAATAATATTAGCAAGTAACTTGGCTTTACCAGCCATCATGCCTGCAAGTTTTATTGGCGATTTGATGGTTTGCCCGATATGTTGGGCAAAATTAGTGATAAGGTCAATGAAGTGTTTAAAGTTTTCTGGCTTAGCTTGTAGTTGCTTATCTTGTATATCAGCCAGAGCAATTTCTGCTACTTTTTCACCATATTCATAAAATATAAAGTGACAATAGTCTGTAATAATTAGGTTATCTAAGGATTTTTTGTAACGATCAAACTGTTCTTTATAATCTTTGCTTTTGAGTGATTTCCCAATATCTTTAGCTTCAATATAGCCAACAGGAATATTTTTCTTGGTTAAAATATAATCAGGCGCACCACATTCAATATGAGCCGGTTCATTGGTAACCAATATATCTATCAACAAACTTTCTAACAGATTTTGTAAATCCCCTCTATAACTATGTTCCCTTGAGATACCTGTTTGATAACGTTGATTTAAACTATTTATATAATCCTGTATCTCAATCATAGTTCTCTTAACTGGCTGTAGAGCGGACTTCAGTCCGCAACTCTAAACATAATAAAAAATATTACCAATTTGTTTTATGGCATAGCGGACTGAAGTCCGCTCTACAGTGTGCTGTATATTACTTTATGGTTTTTTAATATATTGCCATGAAAACTTTTGGGGATTCTATTCCAGTCCATGACTTGTATTATGATAGGAATATTTGATGCTTGTAACTGTTCTTTAAAATCTACGAATTCGTTAATAGCCAGGGGGGTAAAATCAACGGTACGAATAACTATATCTAAGTCACTGGCATCATGACTTTCACCATTTACGCGGCTACCATAAGCCCATATTTCTATTGCTGTTGTAAAACATTCATTAGCAATATTACACAGGGATTTATGATCTTTATCCCTTATATCAATCATCACAAACTAATTTAATAGCTTGAATTACACTATCAGCATCAACAATAAACTGTGGAAGCAAAACAATGGTTTGTTCTGCGAAGCCCTCACCATAATCATGAGCAGTATTATTTCTATTATCTCTGTATTTTAACCATCGTTCAGCTTGTTCTATTGTTATTAAACTGTGGTTAGCCGCGTGCCTGAAAATATCTTTAAAATATAAACGATCAGCTTCTTTAGAACTATGAAAATAGGGTTTTAATGCTTTTTTAAGTAACTTTCCACTTTGCTCCAAGATAATTTCAAACTCTTTAACGCAGGCAGAGCGATACATATCATATTGAATTGACTCGTTATCACTGTCATTAAGCAATTTTAATGACATTTCAAGTGTTTTAACACACCGTTGCAAAAAAGAAGTATCAATATGCATGGATAAAGGGGATGTAGAGCGGACTTCAGTCCGCTATAGACAAAATGGGTAGACTCACTTAGACATTAAAGGTTTAGGATAGCGGACTGAAGTCCGCTCTACAATCTTACATATTATCTAAAATAGCTTTTTTAACAGCATCCAAATTAGCTTCAATCGTCACAGGATGAGAGTCTTTACATTGATTAATTGCAGTATCAGGGTCTTTTAAACCATTACCTGTTAGCGTACAAACAATTTTACTACCTTCAGGGATTTTCCCGCTAGCTATATCTTTTAATGCACCTGCTAATGAAGTTGCAGATGCTGGCTCACAAAAGATACCTTCATATTGTGAAAGCATTTTATGTGCTTCCAATATTTTTTCATCTGCAAAACAATCAAACCATCCACCTGACTCTTTTTGAGCTGCCCAAGCAAAATCCCATGATTGCGGTCTACCAATACGAATAGCTGTTGCAACCGTTTCTGGATTATCAATCATTTTACCACTGATAAAAGGTGCTGCTCCCGCTGCTTGATAACCACACATGACAGGGCGTTTAGTCGCTACTGCTTTTAAATCACCTTGATCAGCAGCGTATTCTGTATAACCTTTCCAATAAGCTGTAATATTTCCTGCATTACCTACAGGTAAACAATGAAAATCTGGCGCACCACCTAATTCATCAACAATTTCAAAAGCTGCTGTTTTTTGGCCATCTATACGATAGGGGTTAATTGAATTCACAATCGTAACGGGTGCATGGTCAACAATCTCTTTAACTAAAGACATGCCATCATCAAAGTTACCATTAATCTGGATAATTTCAGCACCGTACATTAATGTTTGCGCTAATTTACCTAAAGCAATTTTTCCATCAGGAATTAATACAAAAGCTTTAATTCCTGCACGTACGGCATAAGCAGCAGCTGATGCAGAAGTATTACCTGTAGAAGCACAGATAATGGCTTGACTGCCCTCTTCTACCGCTTTGGTTACAGCCATGGTCATGCCACGGTCTTTAAAAGAACCTGTTGGATTTAGACCTTCGTATTTGACATAAATATCAACATCTTTACCAATAATTCTTGGGATATTTTGTAACTGAATTAAAGGAGTATTTCCTTCACCAATACTGATAACACGTGTGTCATCACTTACTGGTAAACGATTTTTATAACGATCTATTAATCCTGTGTAACGAGTAGCCATGACTTATCCTAATGTTTCTAAACGAATTCGGCTGATAGAGCCTGTAATAGTTGATAATGCTTCAATTTCAGCAATCGCCGCATTCATTTCTTTTTCTAATGTTGTTTGTGTCAACATAATAACGGGTAAACTTGTATTACCCTCTAAAGGTTCTTTTTGAATTAGAGCTTCAATACTAATATTGTGCTTTGCTAAAATGCTTGTAACATCAGCTAATACACCTGGTTTATCTTCTGCACCTAACCGCAAATAATAAGCTGTTTGTATTTGTTCAGCAGGTAAAACAGGAATATCACTAATTGCATCTGCTTGAAATGCTAAATGCGGTACACGATGTTCAGGATCTCCTGATAAGACTCTAACCACATCAACTATATCTGAAATAACTGCTGAACCTGTTGGTTCTGCACCCGCACCAGCACCATAGTATAGTGTTGCTCCAACAGCATCACCTTGAACTAAAACAGCATTCATTACCCCATCAACATTTGCAATTAAACGTTTAGCAGGGATTAAAGTAGGATGAACTCTTAACTCAATACCTTGCTCTGTTTTTCTAGCGATACCTAAGTGTTTAATACGGTAACCAAGCTCTTCAGCATACTCAACATCAGCTCGGGTGATTTTAGTAATACCCTCTGTGAAAACCTTATCAAACTGTAGTGGTATACCGAAAGCTAATGAAGCAAGAATAGCTAATTTATGTCCAGCATCAATGCCTTCTACATCAAATGTTGGGTCTGCTTCTGCATAACCTAAAGCTTGTGCTTCTGCTAAGACATCAGCAAAATCACGGCCTTTATCACGCATTTCTGTCAGGATAAAGTTGCCTGTACCATTAATAATGCCTGCTAACCATTCGATTTGGTTACCACTTAAACCTTCGCGAATCGCTTTGATTATGGGAATACCACCCGCGACTGCCGCTTCAAATAAAACCATAACGCCTTTTTCGCTAGCTCTAGCGAAAATTTCATTGCCATGTAATGCAATAAGGGCTTTGTTAGCAGTAACGATATGTTTACCATTATCGATGGCT
>ENA-ORXI01000173-ORXI01000173.1-sediment-metagenome-genome-assembly--contig:-NODE-173-length-50855-cov-3.666627_pt1 | contig 50855 bp, 49 predicted proteins | sample MGYA00237861_ERZ511468 | MGnify/ENA primary metagenome ERZ511468 (study PRJEB26299, sample SAMN06266213) | sediment metagenome | isolation source: Hudson Canyon methane seep mesocosm | place: USA:Hudson...
GTTTTTGCTCTATGTTGTTGAATCAGGGCGAACTTGATGGCACTAGAATCATTGGACGCAAGACTTTAGCGATGATGGCTTCAAACCATCTGCCGGACCATAAGGATTTAACTGAAATGAGCCAATCGGCTTTCAGCGAAACCACTTATCAGGGAGTAGGGTTTGGTTTAGGTTTCTCGGTGATACTGGATCCAGTTAAAACTCAATCTTTAACGGATGTGGGAGAGTATGGCTGGGGTGGTGCAGCATCAACGGTTTTTTGGGTAAATCCGAAAGAAGAAATGGTAGTAATATTCTTAACTCAGTTATTACCTTCTTCAACTTACCAAGTTAGAAGAGAGCTTAGGTCTTTGGTTTACTCATCGTTGATGCCTGAATAAATAGATTACTTCAAGTTTGAGCTTATGAGATCCCCTTTTTTCTCGCTAACAGTCTTTTTACTCTTATTTAGTCTTGAGACTTCTTCAAGGATCATCATAGAAAATGCAACACTAATTGATGCTACCTCTTCGGCCATGGAAGGCATGACGGTTGTTTTGCAAGGAGATGAAATTAGATCTATAGAAAAATCTGGCTCTAAAAATATAATTATTGAGTCTGAAGACACAGTTATAGACGCAACTGGAAAATTTTTGATCCCAGGGCTTTGGGACGCTCATGTTCATCTTACTTTCATTCCTGAACTTGATTATGAAACAACTTATAAGCTCTTTCTAATGAATGGGATAACCAGTGTTCGTGATACAGGAGCAGTTCTTAGCAAACTACAACCAGCAATAGACTTCGCCAATGAAAACCCTCATAAAACACCCAGAGTATTTTTTTCAGGACCATTAATAGATGGTAATCCAAGGGTATACAAGGGAGGGGAGCCTGGATTTCCTGAGTTATCCATTGAGGTGAGTGAAAACACTGACCTTGAAGCTTTGGTCGATGATCTGATTAAAGAAGGGGTCTCCTTCTTAAAAACTTATGAAATGTTATCTCCAAGTACTTTTATTAGGTTGCTTAAAATTGCAAAACAAAAAAATCTTCGTGTTACCAGTCACATCCCCCTGAGCATGGATCTGGCTAATGCAGTGGATGCAGGTTTAGGTGGCATGCAACATATTCGGAATTTGGACCTTGCCTGTGCTGAAAATGCTGAAGAAATCTTAGCGCAAAGACAGGAGCTGTTAAAAAATTTGGATTTGCTTCCGGGTTCAGCTCTTAGAGCAAAAATTCATCAATCGCAAAGGTATGCTGCACTAGGCAACATAGATGACAATCGTTGCAATAAAATCATCAAATACTTAGCCACTAATAATGTTTTCCAAACCCCAACTTTGACTATTAATACTGTTGGTTCAAAAAGATTTTTTGCTGACAGTAAATGGCAAGATACTTATAAACTCCTTCCTAGTGAGGTACAGAAAAGTTGGCTAGATGACTCTGTAAATCTCTCGCAACAACCAGTAAGTGATAATAATAAGATGTTTGAAGAGTGGAGTTTCAAAATTGTGAGTTTATTCAATAAACATGGAGTTAAGATCATTGCAGGAACCGACACTCCCATTGGCTTTCTAACACCCGGTTTCAGTTTACATAAAGAGCTTGAATTGCTAGTAGAAGCTGGCTTGACGCCCCTGCAAGCATTAAGGTCTGCTACTATAACTCCAGCTGAGTTTTTTAATTTAGAAAATAAAATGGGCACCATTGAAACAGGAAAATACGCTGATCTTGTTATTTTGAATAGCAGTCCGCTGGAAGACATCAAGAACACTCAAGATATTTACAAAGTTATTTTAAAGGGCCGCATTCAAAACTAATAAAACATGCCTTTAGTAAAACCCCTTTCACCAGAAGCCAATTTAGAAGTTAAAGAACTGGCAGAGTTTTTTAATGAGACTCTTGGATTTTGTCCAAACTCAGTTTTAACAATGCAAATTAGACCTGAGGTGGCTTCTGCTTTCATTGGTTTAAATAAAGCAGTCATGGAAAATCACGGCACAGTTACTTCTGCTTTAAAAAGGATGATAGCTTGGGTAAGCAGTAATGCAGCTGGGTGTAGATACTGCCAGGCGCACGCAATTAGAGCGGCTGAAAGATACGGAGCTAATTCAGAGCAACTAGAAAATATTTGGGAATACAGAACGCATGAAGCATTTAATGAAGCGGAAAGAGCGGCATTAGATTTTGCTTTGGCGGCTTCTCAAACTCCTAACGCGGTTGATGCAGAGCTGGAAGAAAGATTACAGAATCATTGGGATGAAGGAGAAATAGTTGAGATTCTAGGAGTTATATCTCTATTCGGGTATCTGAATAGATGGAACGACAGCATGGGTACCAGCATTGAAGCAGGGGCAATAGAATCAGCAGAAAAATATTTAACTAAAAATGGCTGGAATAAAGGTAAGCATAATTAAGCTAAGCTTATAATGAAGTTTAGGTTCATCATTTTATCGTTAGCCTTAATGACTATGAGTGGATATGGATACGACCGAATAACAGGCGAACAATTCGCGAGTCGCTCTGAAGTTATTGGACAACATGGGATGGTCGCTACCAGTCATCCTCTGGCAACACAAATAGGTATTGATGTATTAAAAAAGGGTGGTACAGCCATAGATGCTGCCATAGCGGCGAATATTGCTTTAGGTCTTATGGAACCCACAGGGAGTGGCATAGGCGGCGATTTGTTTGCAATTGTTTGGGATGCTAAAGAACAAAAACTATTTGGCTTAAACGCCAGTGGTCCAGCCCCCCAATCCATTTCTTTGGACTATTTTAAACAACAAAAGTTAGCCAAAATTCCTCCTTTCGGGCCTTTGCCAGTAACGGTTCCGGGTGCTGTGGACGGTTGGGTTAAATTACATGAAAAATTTGGTAATCAAAGCTTTGCTTCACTTTTTGAACCCACCATTGGTTACGCAAGAAAAGGACACCCTGTCACGGAAACAATCGCTTACTACCTTGATAGATCAAAGGAAATATTTAAACAGTACCCAAACTTTTCTGACGTATGGATGAAAGATGGAGAAACCACGGGAAAAGGAGATATTTTTAAGAACCCTCAATTAGCTAACACCCTAGAAATTATTGCTGAGAAGGGAAGGGCTGGGTTTTATGAGGGCGAAGTGGCAAAAACTATTGCTGATTTCATACAAGCTCAGGGAGGATTTCTAACTTATGAAGACCTTGCAAACTTCAACTCAGAATGGGTTGAACCCGTTTCTACTAATTACAGAGGCTACGATGTTTGGGAACTTCCTCCCAATGGTCAGGGAATGGTTGCTCTTCAAATATTAAATATCCTTGAAAATTTTGATGTAAAGAAAATGGGCTTATTCAGTTCAGACTATGTTCATCTATTTACAGAGGCAAAGAAACTAGCTTTTGCTGATCGTGCCAAGCACTATGCCGACCCTAATTTCTCCAAAATTCCAATTGAGCAGCTTGTTTCTAAAAGCTATGCCAAAGAGAGAGCTGCCTTGATAGATTTAGCCAAAGCAGCTCAAGTAGATGAATCGGGAATACCTAATGGTGGAGATACCATTTATTTAACAGCCGCAGATCAATTTGGGAATATGATTTCTTTAATTCAGAGTAATTATCGAGGCATGGGTTCTGGCATGGTACCTCCGGGTTTAGGTTTTATGCTTCAAGACCGAGGTGAGTTATTTAGTTTAGAAGAAGATCATGCGAATGTTATTGAAGGCGGTAAGCGTCCTTTTCATACCATAATTCCTGCTTTCGTAACAAAAGACAACAAACCTTATTTGAGCTTTGGTGTGATGGGGGGTGCCACCCAACCGCAGGCACATGCTCAGATAATAATTAACTTAATTGACTTCGGTTACAACCTCCAAGAAGCCGGTGATGCCCCGAGGCTAGTTCACAGCGGCTCTTCCCAACCAACTGACGAAATAATGTTGGACGGAGGCAGTTTGAGTCTAGAAACAGGATTTGGAACAGCAATTGAAGAAGCGCTTAAGGAAAAAGGCCATAAGCTCCAATATCAAAAAGGTATTTTTGGTGGTTATCAAGCTATCATGATTAAAGATGGAGTGTATTTTGGAGCTTCCGAAAGCAGGAAGGACGGGCAGGCATCTGGATATTAATTTTCATACAAGGGTAGTGACATGAAGGGATTTTTACCTGCAAAGCCTCCTTTGAGGGAGTATTCAATATCTTCATCACCTTCGCTTAACAGATTACAAGAAATAGCTTCTAGCCTCCCTAAGTTACTTTTAACTAGCCGAGTGCAGCTAACAGTTGAATCTCTTAATAAAGATGATTTATCGATACAAGAGCTTTTAGAAAGTAAAAGCGAGAGGGAGTTAAGGCTGGCTATGGTGCATCTTAGCTTCTTAGCCCATGCTTATGTCTTAGGAGGCACTAAACCTAATAGTAAATTACCTGAAGTTGTAGCTGCACCTTGGGTTCAGGTTGCTGAGTTTCTAGGCCGACCACCGGTTTTAAGCTACGCAAGTTACTGTTTAAATAATTGGTTTGTATTAGAAGATGAACCGCTTTCTCTTGAAAATGTTGCTCTGATTAATAATTTTCTAGGGGGTGTTGATGAGGATTGGTTTGTAACCATTCACGTCTGTATAGAAAATGCTGCCTCAGGGGCTATTGAAGCTGCTGATAAATTATCCGAGTGCAATGAGGCAACAAATGAGAAGGATCTTCACAATCTTTTATCAAAAATTCAGCTGTCCCTTAACGAAGTAAATCAAATTTTTTTAAGGATGACGGAGCGATGTGATCCTTACGTTTATTATCACAGAGTTAGACCCTTTATTTTTGGCTCTAAAGACAACCCAGATTTAAAAAACGGACTAATTTATGAAAGTCAGTTTGCCAATAAAGCACAATTTTTTCGGGGAGAAACAGGAGCTCAAAGCAGTATAGTTCCTAGTTTAGATGGGGTTTTAGGAATTAAACATTCAAAAGATGCTTTGAGGCATTATTTAAACGAAATGAGAGAATACATGCCGCCTGAACACAGAAAATTCATAGAAAAACTTGAACAGCATTCAGTTGTAAAAGACCTGGTATCAGATTCCTCTGATTTAAAACAAATTTATAACCAATGTTTGAATGAATTAGCCGACTTTCGTTCCTTGCACTTAAAGTACGCTGGCATGTATATTCATAAACAGTCAGAGCAAAAAAATCCATTTGGGACTGGAGGCTCAACCATAAAGGGAACTGGAGGGACTCCTTTTATGACTTATCTCAAGAAACATTTAGAAGAAACAAAGAAGCAGTAAGATTAGCAAAATAAGGGATTATGCCAGAAGAAGATAGAAAGCCAGGGCCTTGGTCAATAGCCAAGTCTATTACCAGCGGTGAACCTGAAACCACCAATATACCTGAACCCGAGAAGCCGGAAACAATTGCTGAGCTTACGGAAAAAGATAAAGAAGATATGGACCCTTGGGTGCCTGATGTCATGAAACCCCTGCTTAGCGTACGGAGAGAATTGGCTGCTCTTCCAGACCTACAAAAGAAATTAGCGAACCAAGAGACCGAATATTCTGACTTTACTTCCAAGGCTGGGTACGCTCTGTCTTTAGGATTAAAAGAAAAAGAAATTTTCTTTTTTGGTGGGATGCAGTGGTTGGCTGTTGCGATTGCGTATTTGTTGTGGACGCAAATGCTTTTTTGGATTCCGCCGGACGTGTGGGAAGCACTCTCAAATCAAGACGGTGCAGGACCGATAGACTATGCTCTAATCGTTTGGGCTTTTGTGTGTGTGGGTGTAGCAGCTTTTCCTATTGGTATTTTTTCGGGCTGCATGGGCGTGACTCATTTTCTGCATAAACAAGGCAGGGCATCAACCGTTGCCATGTGTCTCAAACTTAGTTTGCCTAATGCTTGGCCTCTCTGGGCATTTCATTGGACCGATGGTTGGATTACTGTCAGGCAAATTATGAGTCGACTTCCCCGTGATAACGATACAAGATCACCAGCCCAAAAATTATACGAAGAAGCGCTTTACTACGCTTGGAAGGTTGGCATAGCTGGGGTTTTGCCAAGCATGGTTCTTGGCAAAGGTATGATTGAATCAGGCAAGGAATCTATTGCGTTTGTTAGACAGCATGCAAAAGAAATCATCAAGTTAAGAGCTGCTTATTCAGGTTACTGTTGGATATTAGGTGTTTTGGCTTATGTCGCGGGAATACCTCTAATGATGTATTTGGATGACGGCACTGGGATGGGAAACAACATAGCTATGTTTTATTTTTACATGGCAGTTCCAATTTGTTTTGCAGTAGGGTTAATCATGTTTTTTTTAAGACCAATATACCTCTTATCTTTGTGTAATCTTTATTCTGATTACCTAAAAGCCAACAACAAAACGGTTGAATTACCTGACAATCCGCCGAGAGCAATTAGTGCGCTCGTGGTTTTTGCTATTTTATGTATTGCCGTTCTTGTGGTCTTTTATTTTAGAGAAGCAATTGGACTCGTTGATATTCTTTCAACAGTTTAAAGCTTATTCCTTAACCTTTTCCGTAGTCTACACTCAACCAACGCTCTGGCTTTACTCGAACTATGATGCCGCCTGAGGTATTACTGTTTTCCGCATATTGCTTACCTCCATCTTCCCCAAGATAACGCACTGCCATGGCAAGCAAGTCATCGTCACTGGATTCATCAATAGACACGACAGGCCCTTCAATACTGACGTATTTATAAGGCGGTTCTTCAGATTGAGACATTAAACTCAGACGCACCCCTACTTTTAGTAATTTTCCTTTGAGAGAATTGGGGTCAGTAATAAACCAAAGTTCTCCACCCGGTTCATAGTCATACCAAATAGGAATAGTCAGTGGACCTTTAGGGTTATCGCTGAGAGATAAAACACCTACGTGTAAACCAGCCAGAAAATCTTGTTTTTCTTCCTTTGTTATTGCAGTCATTCAGTTTCTCCTAAATTAATAAATGAATAAGACCTTTAGTCCTGATGCATCCATTTTATTCTTTTTGCCATTTCTGGCAAAAACTTCTGAGCTGGTGTATAAAAACTACATGATTAAACAAATGAACCCTATTAAAAAAAGCCTTCTTATCCTCTTTCTACTGTGCTTTGCAGTTAGCGGCTACTCGGATGCCTCTAATTACGAGGTTGGTGATGTCTTTGAATCAAAAAAACGCACCACTTCGGTGGTTCTTTTTGAGTTAAAAGGCGATCTGCTCAGATACATAAGACAACATGGAAGCAAAACTGGCTCTTTTAGGCAGATGGATACTAATTACACTTATGAAGTGCAAAAAGGCGACAAGATTATACTTCTCAAGAGCTATAAGGAGACAGAAGGTGAAGTCTTTCGAGTGGCATTAGTTGCAAAAAAGAAATCAAAGAAGCAAGACAGTCCTTATTATTACGCAGTGCCAAAACAATTTTATCAACTTGCGTTCGTGGAGCATCTAACCGAATAAATTTCTTAGATTTTCTCAATGAAAAGAATTTTTTTCTTATGTGCATTAGTAATATCTTTTCAATCTCTATCAGCAGAAATTGAAAAAAAAGGAAATCATGAGGTAGGTATGAATAAATCACCCTTAGAAGGCGTTAAATTTAGCTTTATAGAGGCTAACGGAATAAAGATGCGACTAGCGGAAATGGGTGAAGGCCCATTGGTGTTGTTAGCACATGGTTGGCCCGAATCTTGGTATTCCTGGCGCCACCAAATGGTTGGTCTTTCTAAAGCAGGATTTAGAGTTATAGCACCCGATATGAGAGGTTATGGCAAAACAGATGCTCCCTCTGAAATTGATCAATATGATATTAAACACCTGACTTCTGACATGGTAGGAATTCTTGATGCTTTGGGAGAGACTACGGCTTCTATTGTAGGGCATGACTGGGGAGCACCGGTGGCTACCTACAGCGCTCTTTTTTATCCAGAACGTTTCACTAGATTAGTCATCATGAGTGTTCCGTATAACGGAAGACAGGACCAGAATCCTATGGAGGGCATGAAGGCAGCATTTCAAGACAATTTCTTTTACATCCTTTATCACAATGAACCCAATGGAGTTGCAGAAAAGGAATACGACAAAGATCCAAGTGGTTTAATTAGTAGATTCTATCAATCTCCAGATTCTCCAAGAAAACCACCAAAAATTACGGACTCAAAGCGTAGTGCCGGAGGTTTTTTGCCCCGCATAGGAGAAGCAGAAGGGTTGCCAGCTTGGTTTTCAAAAGAGGACTTGGATTATGTGGTAGGACAGTTTGAAGAATCGGGTTTTCGTGGCGGAGTTAATTACTATAGAAACATAGAAAGGAACTGGAAATTAACTGAAGACCTAAAAGACCACAACATAAAAGTTCCCACCTTATTTCTTGCTGGTACCCAAGATATGGTCATTGCAGGTGCTTCTAAAGAGTCCTTAGAGAGCTCTATGAAAGAAGTTATACCTTTGCTTGAAGAAGTTATTCTGCTTCCCAATATAGGACATTGGGTACAACAAGAAGCTGCAGAACAAACCAATTCAATCCTTATTGATTTTCTAAAGTGAAAACTACTCTTTCTATTACAAAGCTAGATAAGACCTTTGGTGCTGTAGTAGAAGGGCTAAAATTATCTAATTTAAGCGAGTCCCAGCCTAAAGAGATTTACAAACTTTGGCTCGAACATTCCCTACTTATTTTTCCAAACCAAAACCTAACCAAAGATGAGCAGGTTAAGTTTGCAAAATTATTTGGTCAAATGGAATTTGATATCACACCCATCAGTAATGTAAAAAAAGACGGGAGTATCAGAGATCCAGTGGATGATGATATTGTCAAATCATTAAGAGGTAACATGGAATGGCACCATGACAGCACTTATATGCCAATTCAAGCCAAAGGGTCAGTTTTCACTGCTCATCAAGTACCCCCTGAGGGTGGAGAGACAGGATGGGCAGATATGACGGCTGCTTATGAAGCCCTAGATCCAAAAATGAAAGAAAAAATAAAAGACCTTTGTGCTTATCATTCTTATTCATATAGCCAAGCTAAATATAGGCACAAGCCTCAAGAAGAAAGTGAATTCAGCGGTTATGGTTTCGATGTAGACCCTAAGCCATTCCGCCCACTGGTTAAGACTCACCCAGAAACAGGAAGAAAATCATTGTTAATTGGTAGACATGCTTTTGGTATTCCTGGGATGGAAGAGGCTGAATCGAAGGCTTTTCTGGATGAACTCAATGACTTTGCCTGTCAGGGAGACCGAGTTTATCACCACTGTTGGGCTCCCGGTGATGCAGTAATTTGGGATAATAGGAATTTGATGCACCAGGCTTGTCCTTGGGATTTAAGCAAAGCGAGAATTATGTATCATTCAAGAATTCAAGGAGATGTTTCCAGTGAATCTGGACTAAATTATCTTTAAAGCATTGAAGATTTTAGCCTTAATATTAGCTTTAATAACTTTAGGACTTCCTTTATTTGGAAAGGATAAAGAAATCACTATTCTGCATACGAATGATTTTCATAGTGCTTTTGATCCAATTCCCGCCTACTGGTTAGAGGGATCGCCCAAGTTAGGTGGAGCCGCTTACTTATCTGCTTTAATTAACGAGTTAAGAGAAGAAGAAGACACAGTTTTCCTTTTTGATTCTGGAGATATGTTTACTGGCATGTTAGCGAATCTAACAGAAGGTGAGGCTTTAATGGAGATGATGATGACCATGGAATACGATGCCTTAGGTATTGGAAACCATGAATTTGATTATGGTATTGAACCCTTTAAAAGAGGAATCCACAGGGTCTCTTTCCCTGTACTTGGAGCCAATATTTTTTATAAGGGAACCGATCAATTATTCAGTAGGGCTTACACCATCTTAGAACGCGATGGCATTAGATTGGGGGTAATTGGGATCATAGGACTGGATGCTCGAAGTGTAATTTTACCTTCTTACGTAGAAGATCTAGACTTTCGAGATCCCATCCCTTACGTCAGAAAAGGGGTGGAAGAGCTAAAACCGTTAGTGGATGTGATAGTTGTTTTAACTCATCAAGGTAAAACTGGACCCATGCAGACTGATGCTGAGCATAGACCCGAAGTACAAAGAGATTTTGATGAAGACATAAAGTTAGCAGGCGCCGTTGAAGGAATTGATGTAATTGTTAGCGGTCACGCACATCGCGGCATAGAAGTTCCATATATCCATCCGAAAACCGGAACCTTAATCGTACAAACCTATGGGTACGGAACTCGGCTTGGTTACTTAAAACTGTTCTTTGATGGTGAAAAGGTAACCAGACACGAAGGAAGATTATTAAAAGTATGGAGTGATAAGTTGAAGCCCGATCCTTTAGTGGAGAAAAAGATTTCTTATTACAAAGAAAAAGTAGACCACATAATCGGAGAAGTCGTGGGCTATTCAGACCTTAGGTTGGTAAGAGACTATGTAGCTGAGTCTTCATTAGGAAACTTTGCTACTGATGTTATAAAAGAGATTACAAACTCAGAAATAGCTTTTACAAATGCCGGAGGGTTACGGGCAGACTTGCCTGAAGGTTCGATTACCAAAGGGAATGTATTAGATGCTTTTCCTTTTCATAATACCGTGGTTTCCACCTCTCTGAATGGCGCACAAATTACAGCTATCCTTGAGCAAGGCCTGTCTATGGAGAGAGGTATGATTCAAGTATCAGGCATTAGGGCTGTTTATGATTTAAAAAAACCAATTAATAACAGGGTTCTAAATGTTGAAATAAATGGAAAACCTCTGGATAAGAAAAAAATGTATAAGGTCGGTACTCAGAGTTTCTTAGCTCAAGGAGGAGATCTCTACAACACTTTCTTAGAAGGAGAATATGAAGATAGAAAAATTAATTTATCTGAGGAAATAATTAATTATTTAAAAGCAAACAAAGAGATAAAAGAACCTAAGAGAGGAAGGTTGATTCCCGCTCAATAAAGCTAATCTAACTTGATAAAATCAATAAGAATTTTTGATAATTCTTCTGCGCGACTCCATTGATAAAAATGACCTCCGCCAATATGAGGTGCGCTCTTAGCATTGGGTGCCATTTCCAAAATATCGCTTTCTATGCCATTAGTTACTGGGTCGTCCCCAGCAAAGACAGATAGAAAAGGTTTATCTGAAGTCTTAAAGAATTCTCTTGCTAATCTTTGTGCTTCTAAAGACGAGTCGGGTAAAGTTGGTACATGGCTAGGCATGGCTCTTGGACCCATTTTATATGATGGATCTGGGAATGGAGCTTCATAAGCATTAAGAACATCTGAAGTAAAGGGAGAGAATTTTTCTAGCCCCAATCTTTGCAAAAAATAATGAGCCGCGACGATTGGTCTAGATCTTTTATCCATTTGGAAAGAGCAGAGAGTTCCGATGGGCAAGTTTGGAGTATCCCAACAAAACTTTTGCCAATACATGAATTTTAAAGCTGGGTGAAAGTCTTCATTTTCATTATCACTTCCATCCAATTTTCCATCCATTTGTTGAACTTGTCTTGCCATAGAAAAGAGTGTGAGTTTGATCTTTTCTTCTCTGAAAGCCTTCACTTTGTTTTGAAGTTCTTCCGATGCATCAGGATTGTAGGGTAAGCCGGTATTTCCCATCGAAACTTTTAAGAACCTATCTGGTTCTTCAGTAACCATTCTAAGTCCAATCAAACCACCCCAGTCTTGACCAAAAAAAGTAAGATTTTTGAAATCATTTTGAATTAACCATTGAGTCATCCAATCAACTTGTCTTTGATAACTATAATCTTCTCTCGAAGCGGGTTTATCAGACTTTCCGTAACCGGGTAGGTCGGGTGCAATAACTCTAATTCCTCCTGCAACTAAGTGTGGAATCATTTTTGAATACAGATAACTCCAGACAGGCTGGCCATGCATTGCCAGAAGTATTGGACCGTCTCTAGGACCCTCGTCAATATGATGAATTCTCAGATCAGAGTCGTCATGAGTTTTTATTGTTGTGTAGTGAGGTTCAAAAGGGTAGCCCTTAATGTTTTCGAATCGCTCATCGGGTGTTCTTAGTATTTTCATTCAAAATTTCCTTAATATATTAGTTAGGCCAGTATATATATTCGTCTCCTTCCTCGTATTCCTGACCTCCATGTTTATCAATTAATTGAGGGGAGTCAACAACACTGGGCCAAAGAGTTTCAGCTTGTTCTGCATTATGTTTTGCTAATAATATCTCTAACTCAGAAACTTTATCTTCGTTTTCTTTTACTAAATTTACTTTTTCTAATGGATCTTCTTTTAGATTGAACAACCATCTTTTGTTTATACGACCAGATTTTATTAACTTCCATCCTTCATGTAATACGGTTTGATGATGTCCTTCTCTCCAAAATAGAGTTTCATGAGGAATACTTTTATTTATTCCTTTCACAAAAGGAATTAAATCTACGCCGTCTAATTTCCTGTCATTCGGAACCTCTGCACCTGCAGCCGCAGCTATAGTGTGAAATATATCAGTGTGATGTATGGGGTGTTTGTATCTGGTTCCTTTCTTGATTTGAGAGGGCCATTTAGCAAGAAAAGGTATATGCATTCCGCCTTCGAAGTGAGTTAACTTCCATCCTCTGTAGGGTTTGTTTATGTCAGGAAGTTCGATATAGCCTGCACCACCATTATCGCTGGTAAAAATTATAAGTGTGTTATCAGAAAGTCCGTTTTCTTCAAGAGAATCAACAATTTTCCCAACGCTTCTGTCAAGAGCTTCTATCATTCCGGAATAAACGCTCAAACCATGATTTCCACTATGAGAATGAAGGTCATAATCACTTTTTAGCGATTGAAGAGGGTTGTGGATAGCCCAATGGCCTAGGTAAAGAAAGAAGGGCCTATTTTTGTTTGTTTCAATTACTTCAATAGCGTTCTTTGTATAGTAGTCCGTAAGGTATTCACTTGGTTCAAACTGCTTGCTTTTGTTATACGAAGCGCTAAATCTACCGGTTGCCCAAACCATATTATCTATAGGGTCGTTATATATTCTTGAATTTACAACTTCTGGATGATCTTCAGGAAGGTAAAGACCGCCCATCATTGTCAGGCTTTCTTCGAAACCTTGATCTATGGGATGACTTCCCTCCATTTGGCCTAAATGCCACTTCCCTATGTGCGCAGTGTAATATCCTTTATCCTTTAAAATCTCAGCAATAGTAATTTGTTCAGAAGGCATGCCTTTTTCAAATATATCTTTCATGGTGGAAGCTAATTCAGTATCTATGAAGGTTTTCAATTTAGGTTCTTCTTTTGCGGTGTCTTGCATCCATTGAAAAATAGTAGTTCCAATTTTTGGAAACGGAGTGAATTCAAAACCAAAACGAGTGGAATATCTACCAGTCATAATCGAAGCTCTTGATGGAGCACAAACGGCATTTGCGGCGTAACCGTTATCAAAGACAACTCCTTCAAGACCTAAAGAATCAATATTCGGAGTCATTAAAGAACCGTCTCCAGCACCACCGTTATATAAAGACAGATCATTAAATCCCATATCATCCGCAAGTATTAAGATAATGTTAGGAGGTCTTTTTGATGGATCAGAAGAAGCTTCATTAGGACCTTCAGACCAACTAACCATGCCTTCTTCTGCAATAGGGTCCATTATGTTAAAAAGTATTGGTATTCCAAACATTAGGAGGCTAACCCTATTTTGCCAAGCTATTAATGACATACAGCCTATTACAATTATGCCTATGATTAGCTTCTTCATATTTTTGTAGATTTACTTAGTATTTCCTTTTTTTGCTTTAGTTAATCTAATATAAACATTAACAGATGAAGCTCATGATAAAAAGAGAGGTTGATTTATGCCGGCATTAACAAAAAAAGAACAAACAGATTTTTTAGAGGAAGATGGCATATTAATGCGCATTGGAGTAATTAGAGGGGATGGTTCTCCATTAGTTACTCCCATATGGTTCATTTATGAAGAAAATTGCATTCTCTTTACCCCAAGAGCCAAATCAGAGTGGTTCAGCTGTTTAAAACAGGATTCTCGAGTTTCTCTTTGTATTGATGAACAAACTCTTCCTTACCGAAAGGTGATTATCGAGGGTAGTGCTGAACTCTTACATGATTTAGGAAATGATGATACTTGGCGCGAGCTGTATCTAAACATAGCTAAGAGATATGGTCCTGAAGAAATGGCTGAGGCCTATGTTGAAAATACCATCGATCAAGAGAGGGCGTTATATTCTGTAAAATTGGACGAATCAAAAGTTAAAACTTGGAGAATGCCTGTAACAGGAGAAGCTCCCGAGGGAATATGGCATGATCGATATTATGCACCTGGAACAAAATTTTCTAAGAGTTAGGAAATTATGGTCAAGTTATTAGATAATAAATTAAAAAGGAGTAAAAGATGAGCGTAATGATAACTTTAGAAATGCCAGTGAAGCCAGATATGTTGGAAGACTATCTGAATATCCTAAAAGGAGCTCTAGTTGAAACAAGGAGCTATAAAGGATGCAGAAGCGTAACTACCCTTGTTGATCAAGAGACCTCTAGTATTGTCCTGGTAGAAGAATGGGATAGCGCTGAAGATCAGCAAGCTTATATAGCTTGGAGGGTTGAAACCGGACTTATTGATGCTATTGCCCCCTTTATGCAGGGCGAGCTAGTAACTAGAACTTATGACCTAAAAACTGAGATTTAATTTATGAGCGAAACTCAAGATAGATTATCTTTAGAACAGAAGCGAGATCTATATCGTGATGGTTTTATAGTCTTAAAAAAAGTCATATCTGATGAATTGGTAGAAGGGGCACTTAATCGAATAAAAAAAGCCAAAAAAGGTGAAAATCTAGGGGGAGAGAAACAAATGACCGATTTGGTTAATGCTTCGCCAATAACCCCTTTATTGCATGAGGTTATGGGCTATTTTGATCCGCCTGTACATTGTCAGGTCGGCGTACTGAAACAATCCAAACCAGGAGATCATTTTAATAATGTGGGCTATAAGGATAAAGACATGCCTTATTACGGGACTCAAATCCACATGGATGGGAGTCAAACCATAGCTGCACCGCAAGAGGTACAAGAAGGTACAGAAGAAGAAATTTATTACAGATATATTGCATCGGGACCAAAGGGAGATTTAGGCAGAAGCCCAGATGTTATGGGCCATAACATGGTGCCTTTATTTCAAGATCCAGAAATGACCTTAGGGTTAGGCAGTTTTACAGCGTTTGTTTTTGTTAGCCTTAATGATCAAATGCAAGAAGGGATGGGCCAAACTTCCGTTCTCAAAGGGGCTCACCATGAAATGGAAAAATTCTTTCGATGGCAATATGAAGCTAATGGTCGTTTAGGGCCTGAAGGTCCTGGTTGGCCCCGAATTAACTTTGAGTCACCCAATCGATGCGGTTTATTTTATTTACCGGAGGCCGTTCAACAGAAATTTGTTGATGAGACTTCAGAGGCCACTCCGGATGGAAAAAAATGGGCACGTCCGACGCAGGTTCTAATGGAAGCAGGAGATGCCTGTATCACTATGTATCACATTCCTCACTCTGGCTCTCGGAATGAAAACGGATCAGAGTCTAGAAAAAATATAATTTTTAGATTACGGAATAAGAAACGTCAACCCGATAAGCTAGTCAATGGCGTATCAGACCACCCGGATCGTGGACAAGGGGGGGAGTGGCTTGAATACGAAGAGGGAAATAATCCTTGGGAACGTTCCAAATACGCCATGTGTAATATGTGGGATGAATGGGAAGGTATGCAAGAGACTGTTGCTGAGGAAAAAGCCAAAACGTCAGGGTGATATGGCTGTAGAACTAGAGAAACAGGAAAAAGTCACAGTAGTTACTATAAATCGGCCTAATAGAAAAAATGCCGTCAACAGATCTACCGCTGAAGATTTGGCTAAAGCATTCAAGCAGTTTGATGAAGATTCAGATAGCGGCGTTGCCATATTGACTGGAATAGGAGGGGTTTTTTGTGCGGGTGCCGATCTCAAAGCCTTTTCAGAAACCGAAGCGGGCAACAGGGTTGAACTAGAGGGTGATGGACCAATGGGGCCTACCAGATTGTTGCTGTCAAAACCAGTAATCGCTGCGGTTGAAGGTTTTGCAGTTGCTGGGGGCTTGGAGCTTTCTTTATGGTGTGATCTAAGAGTGGCAGCCGAAGATGCAGTATTTGGAGTTTATTGCCGAAGGTGGGGAGTTCCCTTAGTCGATGGTGGCACCATAAGGTTACCTAGAATGATTGGGATGAGTCACGCCATGGATTTAATTTTGACTGGAAGAGGTGTTTCAGGAGAGGAAGCTAAAACGATGGGTTTGGTCAACAGATTATGTCTTCCCGGGAAATCTCTAGAGGTTGCAATGTCATTGGCGCAAGAGTTGCTCAAGTTCCCTCAACTGTGTATGAGAAATGACCGCATGTCCGCCTATGAACAATGGAATATGTCACTTCCTGAAGCCCTATTAAATGAAACAAAATTAGGAAGGGAAGTAATAGAATCAGGAGAAACCAAAGAAGGTGCTGAAAGATTCTCCAGTGGAAAGGGACGACATGGTAGTTTTGAGGACATCTAGTTACAATAAAAGAATAAAGCCATGAAAATCTTAACTTTATTCTTTGAACACATAAGTAACTGGGGCTTGGTCTGGTTTGGATTAATCTTCTGGGGGAGTATATTTAACGCTATATTTCTTTATTTCTTAGAAAATAGTCACGGCTTGGTTTTTACATTAACAGCTTATCTTTTAGGAATTGTTATAGGTCTATTAGGTAAATACAGGGGTTGGTCATGGATCAATTAGCTGGGGATTCGCAAATGGATCTTTCCATAGAAGAAGAAAGGAAAGTGGCCCGAACCTTCATGGGTAGAATTGAGTGGGAAATGATAGTCGTTGGTCTCGGGCAAGTTATAGTCTGGGTGACGACTTGGGGTTTGGTAGTCAATAATTTAATCCCTCTCTGGGCCGGGTTAATTATTGCAACCGTTTCAACGGCATGTTCTTATCTTCCATCTCATGCTGGACAGCATGGTCATTTATCAGGAAAACATAAACACCTTAAATGGCTCAATACTGTTGTTGGCCAAATATCTCTTATTCCATTAGCTCAGTCTCACCATATTCTCAAAGCTACCCACATGAAGCATCATGCTCATACCAATGACCCTAAAAAAGACCCAGATTACCGCCATACACATGTTGATAACTGGCTTCAATCAGCAATACAAATTCAAAACCAAACTGGCAAGGGGGGACTTGTTGAAGTCGTAGAGAGGCTTAGTAAAGAAGACTCTAAATTTGCAAAAACTCTTGAAACAGGAGGTCTTGTAGGTTTTCTATTTTTCTTTGCACAGATGGCAGTTGCCGTAATTTATCCTCTTGAAACACTCTTATTGTGGTGGATACCCAGAAAACTAGCTACATCTTATCTTGGTATTATTTTTTCTTATGAACCGCATAAAGATTTACCAATTGGAAGATATAAAGACTCACGGTTCTGGTCTAATGCTATGCCTAGGTTCTTGAATCATTCAATGCAGATCCATGCAATGCATCACATGTATCCAAATATTTGCCACTACGATGAACCTAAGGCCATTGAGGCTTTAAAACCCTTTATGGTTGCCAGGGGTATGCCTGGAGCTGAAGAAATTCCAGAGAAAATTAAGCTAAATCCTCTAATCAGAGCTTTTTCTTAGTTGGGTACTTTTACAGCTCTTAATCTACTCATTCTAATTATCATTCTTTCTGCTGGAGCAGTTGATATTTATAGAAATAGAGAAGACTATAAAACTTGGCAAAGCTTTGTTTGGATTCTCCTATTAGCGCTATTTCCAATAGGAACTTTAATCTTCTATTCCACTTAAACCGAATAGATAAGCTAATTATTTATTAGGATTGACTAAGTATTTTTCTCCGGTTGCCTGTTTCGAATAAACGTTAATATTCTCCGGTTGTAAAACCTCTTCCAAAGATATCTCTTTAGTATAGTGACTGGCAAAAGTGGTTTTTATCTCATCGGCAACTTTTTGTTTTAGCTCTTCAAATCTTTCAGGTCCAACACGCCCAATAAAAGGCGTTAAAAGCCATCCTCCCAGCCCCCAAGAGAACCCGAAAGCCCTGTTCAATGTGGTTGGAGATCTATCCAAACCACCGTATATGTAAACCTGCTTAAAGGTATTGGAGCCGTAACGGTTGTATTCTGTGGCTGTTTGATTCGCTGCCACTTCCATGGCAGTAAGGATTTGTCCTGAGAGTTTTCCACCCCCAGTTGCATCAAATCCAATCGTTGCTCCAGTTTCAACCAGAGCACTTACTAAATCTTGCATAAAAGTTTCCTTGCTTGAATTACAAACAAACTTGGCACCAAGACTATTTAACTTTTCCACGTGTTCTTCTTTACGAACAATATTAACCAACGGCACATCTTCATCGAGACATATCTTTATTAACATTTGACCTAAGTTAGAAGCTGCTGCGGTGTGAACCAGTGCTGAATGGTTTTCCAACCTCATGGTTTCTACCATTCCCAGTGCTGTTAGTGGGTTAACAAAACAAGAGGCACTTTCAGCAGAAGTTACGCCTTCATGCATAACAAAACATGATGCTGCATTGACACATCGGTATTGCGAATACATCGAACCCCCTGCCACGCCTACCGTTTTTCCAACTAAATCCTCTAAGTCTTTACTGCCAGCTTTAACAACAACTCCGCCTCCTTCATTACCCACTGGAAGGGATTGATCTAAACGGGTTTCAAGCATTCTTAAAAGGCCTTCCGGTATATCCATTGTTACCACGGCATTTTCACCTTCACCAGAAACTGACATAGAAGAAACATCAGCAGGCCCAATTAACAGGCCTAAGTCAGACGGATTTATTGGAGAAGCCTCAATTCTGATTAGAACTTCATCTTCTTTAGGTTCAGGCATTGCTGTACTTTCCACATAAATCAATAACTTTCCTTCTTTAGTTACTTCTGATCTGATTTGTTTTGAAACGTTTTCACTCATTTTTTTCTCCTTTTATTGTGAAATAGGGAACTCATTTCCAACCCAAGCGCCAAATCCTCCGCTCATTGAGTAGACGTTCTGGTATCCCATTTTATTTAAACTTTCAGCGGCTAATGCTGACCTAAAGCCGCCTTGGCAGTAAAGTATTAATTGTGTGCTTCTGTCTTCAACTACAGCTTCTATGTCTCTTTCAATAATTCCTTTGCCTAGGTGGATAGCTGTGGGGATCCTGCCTAAATTCCATTCATTGTCTTCTCTGACATCAATAAGATTTACCTGCTCGCCTTTGTCCAGTCTCTCTTTTATTTGGTAGACGTCAACTTCTGGAACTTGTTTTAGAGCATCTTCTACCAGACCCAGGAATCCTTTAGCATGATCTTTCATATTCCTATGACTATAAAGGTCAAAGCTTTAGTTATAAATAGTTTTTTTATTTTTTAAAGAGCTGACTTAATCAGCCCTGGTACATTTGTGGTAATGGAAGACAGACCCATTTCTTTATATTTTTTTGCTTGCTGGATGTCATCCACTGTCCAGACGTGCACTTTTTTATTTTTTTCTAAGATTAAATCAACAAAATTGTGAGAGAGTCTCGAATGATTTTCAGCGCCTACACCATCCAGGTTAAATTCTAGGAGCTTTAATAATACCGCTTCATCTGAAAATTCTTTAGGACCGCTGAAAGCAATAAGGAAATTAACAGTCAAGGATTCCATTGCCTGTTTTACTCTTTTAACAACTTCTTGATGGAATGAAATAACACTTATGTATTTGGGGTTTAATTTACTTTTTTGGATAGTTTCAATTAATGGATCAATTGTTTCGATGCCTTCTTTTACTTCTATAAATATTTTCTTATCTATTGGTATTTCAGAGAGTACTTCATGAAGAGAAGGAATGGCTTCTCCGCTCCATTTTTCTCCTTTCCACTTTCCAACATCTAAGGATTTTAATTGTTTTAGGGTGCTTTCTTTTATTAGGTTTTTTTTACCTGCTGTTCTAGAAGCACTCTTGTCATGCATGCAGACCAGCTGATTGTCTTTGGTTAACCTGACGTCAACCTCAACACCATCTGCCTTCTGTTGGAAAGCGAGATCGTTTGCCGCTAAGGTATTCTCTGGTGCTTCTGTAGATGCGCCTCTGTGCCCAATAACCTCAACCATTAATCCCAGTTGAGGGCGCCTCCTGTTTGATATTCAATCACACGAGTTTCAAAGAAATTCTTTTCTTTTCTTAGATCCATTATTTCTGACATCCAGGGGAAAGGATTTTCAGAGTTAGGAAATTCTTCTGGTAAACCTAGCTGGACCAGTCTTCTATTCGCTATGTAGTTTAAGTACTCTTCCATCATGCTGGCGTTCATGCCGAGAACCCCTCTGGGCATAGTGTCGCGGGCGTACTCAATTTCAAGCTCCATGCCTTGTAGAATCATTCCTGCCGCTTGGTCTTGCATTTCTTCATCCCATAAATGCGGATTCTCTAATTTTATTTGGTTGATCATATCAATACCAAAATTGAGGTGCATGGATTCATCTCTTAGTATGTATTGGAACTGTTCAGACGTTCCCGTCATTTTATTTCTTCTTCCCATTGAAAGAATTTGAGTAAATCCACAGTAGAAGAAAATTCCTTCTAGGACACAATAGAAAGCGATCAAGTTCCTCAAAAGTTTTTTGTCTCCTTCTACATCCCCAGTTTTAAAATTAGGATTGTCCAGCTCTTTAGTAAAGTCTAGAGCCCAGGATGCCTTCCTGGCAACGGATGGCACTTCTCGGTACATATTAAAGAGTTCGGCCTCATCCATACCAAGTGACTGAATAACGTATTGATATGCGTGCGTGTGGATTGCTTCTTCAAAGCTTTGACGCAAAAGGTACTGTCTGCATTCAGGGTTTGTGATGTGTCTGTATAGGGATAAAACCAGATTATTGGCAACCAAAGAGTCGGCTGTTGAGAAGAATCCCAGGCTTCTCATTACTATCTTTCTTTCATCTTCCGATAATCCATTTTTATCTTTCCATAAAGCTACATCAGGAGTCATGTTAATTTCTTGTGGCATCCAGTGGTTTGCACATCCGTCTAGATATTTTTGCCAAGCCCAGTCATATTTAAAGGGCACTAACTGATTAACGTCCGCTCTGCAATTTATCATGGCTTTTTGGTCAACATCCACTCTCGATCCCATCCCTTCAAGAGCTTCCTCACCGGTTTGTTTATCAAAGTCTGCAACAGCCTTTTTTGCCCTTTCTAATCTATCAGACAAGCTTCCTGTTTGGAGAGTAACTTTCGGTTGTTCTACTTCTTGGTTTTGTGGTGCTGCCGGTTCTGCTTTTTTCTCTGGTATTTGAGCTTTTACAGGCTGTATTTCCTTTTCTTTTTCTTCAAATTCTTCCCAACTTAACATATTCATCCCCCTTATTTTTACTGACACGCTTCACAGTCTGGATCCACCACAGAGCAAGCTTCTGGTGCTTCAGCATTCATAGGTTCTTGAAGCCGAAACTGCATTCAACTCTCCCGTTGCTATGGTAGATTTTTCTGTTGTTGTGGCCCCTCTTGATCTTAAATAGTAAGTCGTCTTCAAGCCTCTTATCCAAGCCATCCTATACATAACATCTAGCTTCTTTCCATTTGGTTCATCTATATAAAGATTTAGAGACTGACTTTGGTCTATCCACTTTTGTCTTCGACTGGCAGCATCTACTAACCATCTGGGTTCTACTTCAAACGCGGTAGCGTAGATGGACTTTATCTCTTCTGGAACTCTGGATATTTCCTTAACACTTCCATCGTAATATTTAAGATCATTAACCATCACTGAATCCCATAGGCCTTGTTCTTTAAGTGCATTAACCAAATGCAAGTTAGTTACTGTGAATTCACCGGAAAGATTAGATTTAACATAGAGGTTCTGATAAGTAGGTTCTATTGATTGTGATACGCCTGTTATATTGGCTATGGTAGCTGTCGGTGCTATTGCCATAACATTGGAATTTCTCATTCCTTGACTTAAGACCAGTTGTCTTAAGGAATCCCAATCCAAAGAAGTGCTTTGGTCAACATCTGCGTAGCCTTCTCCTCTGTTTTCTTTTAGATAGGCTACTGAGTCTATTGGTAAAACCCCTTGACTCCAGAGAGAGCCTTCATACGAAGAATACGTTCCTCTCTCTTTTGCAAGATTACTAGAAGCTTTTATTGCGTAGTAACTTACCGCTTCCATTGATCTATCAGCAAACTCAACTGCTTCTCCGGAGGAATAAGGAGTATTAAGCATGTACAGGGAGTCTTGAAAACCCATGATTCCCAAACCAATTGGCCTGTGCTTCATATTAGAATTTTCAGCCGCTCCCACAGCGTAGTAATTAATATTGATCACATTGTCTAACATCCTTATAGCCGTGTTTATTGTTTGTTCTAGTTTCTCATTATCCAGCTTCCCATCTTTTAAGTGGTGAGTAAGGTTTACGGATCCAAGATTACAGACAGCTATTTCTTCTTGGCTTGTATTTAGAGTTATCTCAGTACAGAGGTTTGAAGAATGAACCACCCCAACATGCTGTTGTGGTGACCTGAGATTGCAGGCATCTTTGAAGGTTATCCATGGGTGTCCTGTTTCAAATAACATAGAAAGCATTTTCTTCCACAGCTCTCCAGCGTCTACCTTCTTATAGAACTCTATTTCTCCATTCTGGGTTAGGCTTTCATAATATTCATATCTTTTTTCAAAAGCTTTTCCATAAAGATCATGTAAGTCTGTAGTGTCACTAGGAGTAAAGAGTGTCCAAGGTTTGCCCTCAAAAACCCGCTTCATAAATAAATCTGGAACCCAGTTGGCTGTATTCATGTCGTGTGTTCGTCTTCTGTCGTCTCCTGTATTTTTTCTTAGTTCTACAAACTCTTCAATATCTACATGCCAAGTTTCAAGGTAGGAACAAACAGCCCCCTTTCTTTTTCCTCCTTGATTTACTGCGACCGCGGTATCGTTCACTACTTTGAGGAAAGGAACTACGCCTTGAGATTTTCCATTTGTTCCTTTGATGTGAGAGCCTAGTCCTCTGACTGGCGTCCAATCATTGCCTAGGCCTCCTGCCCACTTAGACAGCATTGCGTTGTCTTGTATGGCCCCATAAATTCCATGCAGGTCATCAGGCACTGTTGTCAAATAACAAGACGAGAGCTGTGAGTGTATTGTTCCTGAATTGAATAAAGTAGGAGTTGAACTCATGTAGTCGAATGAAGAAAGGAGGTTGTAAAATTCTATTGCTCTTTCTTCTCTATTCTCCTCGTTTATTGATAACCCCATGGCTACTCTCATAAAAAAAACTTGAGGGAGTTCGTACCTAACATTATCTTTGTGGATGAAGTATCTGTCATACAGGGTTTGGAGACCTAGGTAGGTGAAGCTCTTGTCTCTCTCAGCTTTAAGTGCCATTCCCAGCTTCTTAATGTCCATATTTTGAAGCTCGGGATTGAGTATTTCATTTTCTATACCTTTTTGTATAAAAGTTTCTAAGACTTCAGGGTAGAGTTTTTCCATATCCGTTTGCGTTGCCTCGTTTCTCATCTCTAAAAGAGTAAGGGCTTCAGTTCTGAGGTTATCCAGCAGTATTCTTGCGGTTACAAAGGTATAGTTAGGTTCTTTTTCTACCAGCGTTCTAGCTGTCATTACTAAAGAGGACCTTACATCAGCCATATTCACACCGTTGTAGAGGTTCTTTTTTGCTTCTTCTATTATTTCTTCTGGGGAGACGTCAGATAGACCTTCGCATGCTTCCTCTACTATGGTATTTATTCTTTGGATGTCTAGAGTTGATTCTGAGCCATCATCTAATACCACTTTAATTCCTGGCTTTTCCTCGTGTTGTTCTTCTTCGTCTGTCTCTTCTTTTCTTGCTTTTGTTCTTTCCTCTCGGTAAAGCACATAAGACCTAGCGACTGTTCTTTCTTCTGAACGCATTAATTCCAATTCAACTTGGTCTTGTATTTCCTCTATATGCAGAGTTCCTCCAGAAGGCATCCTTCTTGAAAAAGTTATAGTCACCGAGTTAGCTAGCTCATTTACTTTGTTATGTATCCTAGTTGATGCCGCCGCCGCTCCTCCTTCTACTGCTAGAAAGGCTTTTGTTATAGCGATTGCTATTTTTTCTTGATTGTAAGGAACCACTGATCCGTTTCTCTTGATCACCCTCATTTGTCCTGGGGTTATAGCAGCTGTCTCTTTTTCTTGTTGTACGGGCTCTGTTTCTTTTGTTGGTTGTGTTTCTCTTACATTTTCCATTTTTTTGGCGCTTTTTTTATATTTTCTGTTTTCTTAAAAATACCTATATATAGTGGTGTTTTCTTTTCTGAGACACAAGATACTGTGTTTTTGTACAAATTACAAGACAACAAATACTAAAAAGTTTTGTGGATTTCTTGTGGATAACAAGTTACTGAAGAAGTAGATTGGATTATGATTATCAGCTTAAAGTTTCTTTTCTTTATTCATGTCGAAAAAAGTCATAGCCATAGACCAAGGGACCACAAGTTCTAGGGCGGTTCTGTTTGATTCTGCAAATAATTTGTTGGATTTTGAACAAATGGAAATCGAACAGCACTTTCCACATGATGGATGGGTTGAACATGATCCTGAAGAAATATGGAAATCTGTTGTTACAGTAACGGATAAGCTCATTAAGAAGAATTCACTTAAATCAACAGATATTGCTAGTATTGGAATAACCAATCAAAGAGAAACAACTGTGCTGTGGGACAGGAATTCGGGTAAAGCTATTTATCCTGCAATTGTTTGGCAAGATAGAAGAACTGCGGACCTTTGTAAGGACTTAAAAAAAGAGAAAGGTCTAGAACAAAAAGTACAAGAGAAGACAGGTCTGTTAATAGACCCTTATTTTTCTGCAACTAAGTTAGCTTGGATTTTAGATAATGTGTCGGGGGCTAGAAATAAGGCGGAGAAAGGAGAGCTAGCTTTTGGAACTATAGACAGTTTTTTGGTTTGGAAACTAACTCAAGGAAAACATCACAAGACGGATGCTACCAATGCATCTCGAACAATGCTATTCAACATTGATTCTCATTGTTGGGATGATGAATTATTACAACTTCTCAGGATTCCTAAGCAAATTCTTCCAGAAGTTTGCGACTGCGTACATGACTACGGAGATACGTCTGTCTTTGGAGGTAGCCTCAAAATAGGAGGGATAGCAGGGGATCAACAATCAGCTTTAATTGGTCAATGTTGCTTTAATCCTGGTGAGGCTAAAAGCACTTATGGTACTGGGTGTTTCATGTTACTTAATACAGGCAATAAAAAGATTTCTTCAGATAATAGACTCCTTTCTACTATAGCTTACCGTTTCGACGGAAAAACTACTTATGGATTAGAAGGCAGTATTTTTGTAGCTGGCTCTGCAATCCAGTGGCTAAGGGATGGACTTAAGTTTTTTAAGTCTGCAGACGAAACCGAAGCGCTCGTAAAACACAGAAATAATGATTCAAAGGTATTGGTTGTTCCTGCTTTTACGGGTCTAGGGGCGCCTCACTGGGATCCAAATAGCAGAGGCTCAATTTTTGGTTTAACCCGAGACACTCACATAGCAGATTTAACCGCTGCAACTCTAGAGTCAATTGCTTTTCAGACAAGAGATTTAATAGGTGCTATGGAAAGTGATGGAGCTAACTTCTCAGAATTAAGAGTTGACGGAGGGATGACCGCAAACAATTGGTTTTCGCAGCAGCTATCCAATATTTTGAATCTTAAAGTTTTAAGGCCTAAAGTCATTGAAACAACTGCACTAGGAGCTTCCTATTTAGCTAGTATGCACTCAGGGCTATGTCCAGATTTAGAGTCATTAAAATCAAATTGGATATGCGGAAAATCATTTGTTCCTGAAGAAAAAGACATTGCTGGCCTAGAAGAAAAGTACAACAATTGGTTGTCTGCAGTAGAAAGGACCAAGGGTCTTTTTTAGCTATCCAAAAACATTAGAAGTAGGGTTTTTTGTTATGCATCGAGAAAGCTATCAAATGATGTTATCCTGCGCACTTTTTCGAGGCAACAGAAGATGGCTGAATACAAAGTCAAGACCTTAAGTAAGATATCTCCAAAGGGACTAGATCTTTTATCGGAAACAGCGTGTGTTTTGGACGAAGAGTCTAAGGACCCTGATGGTGTATTGGTGAGAAGCACCAAGCTAAGTGAAAGTAGTTTGAATCAATCTCTAAAGGCTATTTCTCGAGCTGGAGCTGGAGTTGACAACATTCCCATAGACTTATGTACTGAAAGAGGTGTGGTAGTTTTCAATACCCCGGGTGCTAATTCTAATGCGGTAAAAGAACTTGTTTTAGCCGCCTTAATGCTTTCTTCTCGTAATGTTTTTTCAAGTATCAATTTTGTAAATAATTTAAAGCACATCGAAAAAATGGAAGAACTTGAACCCTTCCTGGAAGAGAATAAAAAGAAGTTCAAAGGCAGAGAATTATCTGGATCAACTTTAGGAGTAGTTGGCTTGGGTGCTATAGGTTCCAAAGTAGCTAGAATGGGGGTAGCTTTAGATATGAAAGTAGTTGGCTATGATCCAGCGCTTTCAGTAGAGGCAGCCTGGAAATTACCCAGTGAAGTAGAACCAGTAGGTTCAATAGAAGAACTTTTTTCCAGATCTGATTTTATAACTTTACATATACCAGCTATAGAGAAAACAAAAGGCATTGTTAATCTTAAACTACTTCAAAATGCTAAGAACGCTTCTTTGCTAAACTTTGCAAGACATGAAGTTGTGCATAATCAATCAATTTTAGAAGCCCTAGATAAAGGCTACCTTACAAATTTTATAACTGATTTCCCAACACCTGAGCTGATTAAAAGAGCAAACAAACAAGGAGATGTAATTCTGTTACCACACATAGGGGCAAGCACTTCACAAGCTGAAGAGAGTTGTGCAGTTATGGCTGTCCAGCAACTAGCAGACTTTCTCCAGACAGGAAACATTAATAACTCCGTTAACTTTCCAAACATAAATCTTCCTAGGTCAACAAAAAGCCGTATTGCAATTACAAATAAAAACGTACCGGCAATGATAGGACAAATAGCAACAACTTTAGGAGAACTAGAACTAAATATAGCTGATATGACCAATGTCAGCAGAGGGGATCTGGCTTATAACTTGATAGACATAGAAAACAGCGTAAATAAAAGTGCCTTGGATAAATTATCTTCTATTGAGAATATAATAAATGTGAGGTTAATAACTTAACAGTTTCCTTCTTTTTAAAGCATCTAAATTTAATAAAAATACCTAACTCATTGTCTTTTCTCAAGAAAAAGTGCATTGAAGTAGTGTAAGTTCAGGTAATCAAGCTGGGTTTTGTTTTACACATCATAACTTTTAAGATATTCCGGCTAAAAAAGAATAGCATGACCAAAGTACAAAAATTGTACGATTTATGTAAGTCTTTGATTTTATTATATAAATTTAGAATAGATCAAATTTCGATCAATTTGCTGATAAACCTCCAAGTTAGGGTCTAGCTATTTAATACTTAATGTTATCCAAAGAGTTATCCACAGAAATTGTGGATAAAAAACTTTAAGATTTTGCTTTAAACTTATTTTCTCCTACCATTAAGTACTTCTCCAAATTATTGCCGATGAATAGTAAATTTAAAAACATAAAGTTAGAAAAATCTTGGTTAAAAGAATTAGGGCTTGAGTTTGAGTTAAGTTATATGCAAGAACTTAAACTTTTTTTGCAAAGCGAAAAGAAAAGGGGAAAAAAAATATTTCCTAAAGGAGAGGATATGTTTAAGGCCTTGAACTTGACTCCTTTAGACAAAGTTAAGGTTGTTATCCTTGGTCAGGATCCTTATCACGGCGCTGGTCAAGCACACGGACTTTGTTTTTCAGTGCCAGAAGGAGTAAGAATACCTCCTTCACTTCAAAATATATTCAAGGAGTTACAAAGTGATTTAGGTTTGTCGATTCCTTCAAGTGGGTGCCTGGAGTCGTGGGCTGAGCAAGGAGTTCTTTTACTAAATAGTATATTGTCTGTAGAAAAAGGACTCGCAAATTCACATTCTTCAAAAGGCTGGGAGCTTTTTACTGATTCTGTAATATCTATGGTTAACGAAAAAAAATCCATAGTTTTTATGTTATGGGGTGGTTACGCTGCTCAGAAAGGAAAAAGTATTGATTCAACTAGGCATTTAGTTTTGAAATCAGTTCATCCTTCTCCTCTTTCGGCACACCGCGGGTTTTTTGGGAATAGACATTTTTCAAAATGTAACCAATTCCTGGAGTCAAAAGGCATTAGCCCTATCGATTGGAAGGTTTATAAATCAGTTAATACTTAATACGGAGTTAGTTTCTCTTATCTTAAAAGGCCCTCCAACATAATTTTTTTCTTTTGCACTGACAAGGCAGACACTTTTTTTGTCTAAATTAACAACTTTTACTAGTTTTCCTATTTTCTTATCTTCTTGATCAGTAAGAGTCATGTTTTCAGTGACATTTAAGTCAGGAGTTTCTGCTAAGTTTAAGCGAGGGAGGTTTTTGCCACGATAATGCATTCTTGCAACAACTTCTTGACCTGTGTAGCAGCCCTTTTCAAAGTCAATTCTATTATTTACGTCATAATTAAGTTCATGAGGAGTATATTTACCTGAGTTTTCTTCAGATATTTCTACATTTTGACAAAGAATTTCATCGAGTTTCCAATCAATTCTATTAGCGTCAAGCTCAAATAGGTTTTCAAATTCAGACAACCCCTCTTTATTGCAAAAGGCCAATAGGAATTTTTTGCCAAGATAGCTTATAAAAGTAGAACCCCTAATTTCAATAGTATTGTCTGGATAAACAATTTTTTTGTTATATGTATTCTCAAATGTTTCTTTGTTTATGCCAAAGAAAGAAAACGACAAGTTCTCATTTACCTCTACCTCATAAAAAGGGCTATATTTTTGTAACTCTTCTTCCGTCTTTTTCAAGGTTTCATGATAGCCAATAAGACCGTAAGAACCTTTCTCCAATAGACAGAGGATGAAGGAGCTGATTATTCTCCCTTTAACATTGCACAATGCTCCCAAACAGCTATTATTTGAGTCAACCTTATTTACATCACAGGTAATTTGACCTTGGAGTAGATCGAATGCTCCTTCGCCACTAATTTCTAAAACACTTAAATGATTAAGGTTAGTTACTTTATTTTTATCCATACCAGACCTAAACTATTATAAACCTACAGTGGATTCAAATTTATACAAAAAGGCTTATTTTCTTTCCCGAAGAGGCTTGCAGGAGTTGGATCTTGTATTTACACCTTTTGTTGAAGTAAGATTTTCAAAATTAAACCAAGAGGATAAAGTTTCTTTTCTCGAATTACTCGAAAACAATGATATGGATCTGATGGATTGGATAATAAATGAAAAGCCAACTCCAAAGGAGTTTAATAACATAGTCATTCAAGTTAAGGATTATTTGAAGCATGAAAGAAAGTAATTGTATTTTGATAGCTGAACTGGGAGCTACTAATGCTCGAATTGCCTTAACTATGGAGGGCACTACTCTTATAGAATCAAAAGAATACCTCCTGACTGACTTTTCTTCAGTAGATCATTTATTTGAAGCTTATTTTGAAGAAATTAAGCAAAAAGCTACTAGAGGCATAATAGGGGTTGCAGCCCCAGTATTAGGAGAAAAAATAAGATTTACAAATAACAATATCATGTTTAATCAGAGAACATTAAAAGATAAGATTTTTTCAAAAGGCCTTAAGGTTATAAACGACCTAGAGCTTCAGGCTTATGCAGTAGAAGATTTAGGTGATGAAGAAGTTCTAAGAATAGGAGAAGTCGAAGAAGAAAAAAAAGGTTCTAAAGTATTAATCTCCCCTGGGTCAGGTTTAGGACTTGCAGGAATAGTTGATAAGCAGATAATTTTTACAGAGGGCGGTCATCTGAATATCCCTTCAGATTCCCAAGATATAAAAGAGATACTAAAAAAATTTAAGCAAGACAGAGGAAGAAATCCAACTTTTGAAGACCTGATGTCTGGTAAAGGAATTAACTATATCTATAAATGTTTTAATAATTCCGTAAACTCCGGATACACCAATGAAGAAATATTAGTTAATAAGGTTGATTCAGCCTGCTTAAAAACCAGAAAACTTATGCTTTACTTACTGGCAACTTATGCCAAATACATTGCTCTTATATGGGGCGCAACTTCCGGAGTGTACTTTTCTGGTTCAATCGCAAATAGTCTTTTACAACCTGAAGAATTAGAGGCTTTTAGAGCTGATTTTGAAAACAGCCCCACCATGCAAGAATTACTAGTTACAATCCCTGTCTTTTTAATCAAAGATCTTAATCTTGGACTTAGAGGAGGTCTTGTATTGGCTTTAAGAGGCTAAAAAATTATAAAATTCTAGAACTTTTTGATAATTTACAAGTCTACTTGATTAAAAGATATGAATGCTGAAGTGAAAAAGAGCAATAAGGATAAAGATCTAATCCTAGTTAGAAGAGCTAAAAGAGGCGATTACAAGGCCTTTGATCTCTTAGTTCTTAAATATCAATCTCGGATTATAGGATTAGCTATGAAATTCGTAAAAGACATCCAAACAGCTGAGGATGTTGCCCAAGAATCATTCATAAAAGCCTACAAATCATTAGATTCATTTAGAGAAGAAAGCGCTTTTTATACTTGGCTTTATAGAATAGCCTCTAACACTTCAAAGAATTATTTAATTTCTAAAAAAAGAAAAAAAGAGCTCTTAGAATCAGAAATATTGTCTTCAGAAGAGATAGATATTTTTGATATACCTGGAGGAAGTTCTCCTGAAGAGATACTACAAGCTAACAATTTGAGGGAAGTAATTTTTGAATCTTTAAGTAACCTTCCTGAAGACATCAGGACAGCAGTATCTTTAAGAGAATTTGAAGGACTGAGCTATGAAGAGATTTCTAAAGTACTAGATTGTCCGATTGGCACAGTAAGATCAAGAATTTTTAGAGGCAGAGAAATAATTCAAGAGAAAATCTTCCCTTTATTAAATAGTAATATTGAATTAACCAAAGGATCAAAAAGAATATGAATCAAGGAATAAAAGAAAGAATATCTGCAATGGTAGATGGAGAGCTTTCTGAGTTTGAAGTCAGAAGAGTTCTGGAAGAGATTGAAGCTAATCCAGAGTTTAGAGATTACTGGATGAAGCTTCAGGTAGCTAAATCTGGACTTAAAGATCAATCTTTAGGTTATTTAGATAGGGATATTTCTAAGAGAGTAGCTAAAGAGCTGGGTGAACATGTTGAAGAACCAAAAAAAGCAATTTCTATAAATAAGACTTATTTATCTATGGCTGCTGCAGCCTCAGCGGGCTTAGCAATAGTTTTTTCTTTTGGAGTCTTTAATACAGTAGATACTAGTCTATCTCCAGAAGAGCTATTTGCCTCTGAGGCTTCAAAACAAATTGCTGATGCTATTTCTAGTCCTCAAGCTATACAGGTGTTGGATAGAGCGCTAACTGGAATGAATGTAACTTTACAAGATCTCAATGCAGGAAAAAAAGGACAGGTTTATGCAAATTATAGATTTCCTTCAAACGGAAAAACCTTTAGAGTTAGTTTGTCACCTGCTTCTACAGCATTACCTGAATTAAGGAATGCCCAAGCACCTAAACTGGCTTACTTAGAAACAAAAAATGGCGTTTATATTATTTCCGTAAGTGGGGATATTTCATCAGAACAAAAGTCTCAAATCTTAAGAAATGCAAACTTTTCCTTTAACAAACTAAACTAACTTTAAACTTAATATTATGGGTAAATTTTTAGCTGTATTTCCTTTGTTTACACTTTTAGTGTCTTTAAACATACAAAGTGCTAACAACCAATTACCAAGCTTCTCTGAACTTGCTGAAGCTTCTTCTCCTGCGGTTGTAAATATTAGCAGTAGCAAGACAGTAAAGGGCAGGGGGTATGGTTCAAGGGGGTTTAATAACGACCCCTTTTATGATGATTTCTTCAAAAGATTCTTTGGAGAACCGCCTAGCCAAGGTCAAAGAGAAAGGGAGGTAAGGTCTGGAGGTTCAGGTTTTATTATTTCTGAGGACGGATATTTGTTAACCAATAATCATGTAGTGGATGATGCCGATGAAATTATTGTGAGCTTAAGTGACCGCAGGGAATATAAGGCTGAACTGATAGGCTCAGACGAAAGGTCAGACTTAGCTTTGTTAAAGATAGAGGCAGAGAATTTACCTGTAGTGAAAATAGGAAAGTCTAATGATTTAAAAGTGGGGGAATGGGTTGTCGCTATTGGTTCCCCATTTCAGCTTAATTTTTCTGTCACAGCAGGAATAGTTAGTGCAAAAGGAAGAAGTATTCCCAACGGATCAGATTCAACTTATGTTCCTTTTATACAGACAGATGTAGCTATAAACCCTGGAAATTCTGGAGGCCCTTTATTTAATCTTGAAGGGAAGGTAGTGGGTATCAATTCTCAGATATATACAAGATCTGGAGGTTATATGGGGGTTTCTTTTGCTATCCCGATAGATTACGCCATGGATGTTGTTAATCAACTGAAGGAAGGTGGATCAGTTGCAAGAGGCTGGTTGGGAGTAAGCATACAAGAAGTGACTAGTGATTTTGCGAAAAGCCTAGGAATGTCTATTCCTAAAGGTGCTTTGGTCAGCCAAGTAATGCCTGATAGCCCAGCAGAGAAAGCTGGATTACTAGTTCGAGATGTTATTGTTGAGTTTGACGGAGTTGAAATAGTGTACTCAGGAGATCTTCCGCAGACAGTGGGAAGTATAAAACCTGGCTCGAAAATAGAAGCAAATATCATACGTGAAGGTAAGGCAAAAAAAATTAAAATAGAAGTTGGCAAACTACCGGACAATTTAAGCTTAGCCAGTTCATCTCAGGGAAATAAATCTAGAGATTTAGGGGTAGTGGTAAGAGAACTAACATTTGAGGAAAGAAGAGAAATGAAGCTGGGCCATGGGGTTCTTATAACTGAAGTAAACCCAGAGGGCTTGGCAGCTCAGCAAGGCATAATGAAGGGAGATATTATTACCTATTTACTTAATCAAAAAATAAGAAACAGCAGAGATCTTTCCAACGCAATAGAAAAAGCTAAAGAAAACTCTGATGTTACAATGATTGGCATAGTACGTGGTGGCGTACAAACATTTCGTAGCTTAAAACTAACAAAATAGTTACCCTTTATACTCGTCATAAGCTGAAAAGCGCTTAAAACTTATGGATATAAAGAATTTTTCTATTATTGCACACATTGATCATGGGAAGTCTACTCTAGCGGACAGGATAATTGAGCTTTGTGGCGGTTTAACTGACCGAGAGATGTCAGATCAAGTTTTAGACACTCTAGACCTAGAAAAAGAGAGGGGCATTACAATTAAAGCTCAGACGGTCAATTTGAATTATTTAGCTGATAATGGTGAAACTTATCAATTAAATTTAATTGACACTCCAGGACATGTTGATTTTTCTTATGAAGTTTCAAGGTCTTTATCGGCCTGCGAAGGAGCCATTCTGTTAGTAGACGCTTCGCAGGGAGTTGAAGCTCAAACTTTATCAACTTGTTTTAATGCAATTGAAGAAGGACTCAACATTATTCCTGTATTAAATAAAATAGACCTCGATCAAGCAGATCCAGAGAGAGTAAAGAAAGAAATACAAGAAATTATAGGCATAGATGCTTCTTCAGCCCCATGTATAAGTGCGAAAGAGGGTATAGGTATCAGAGAAGTTTTAGAAAAAGTCATTAAAGAAGTTCCTTCAGCTTCAATAAATATTAAATCTCCTTTGCAGGCTTCCATCATAGATTCATGGTTTGATAATTACTTGGGGGTGGTATCTTTAGTTAAAGTGGTAAATGGGTCTTTAAAAAAAGGTGATTTGATAGAAGTCCATTCTAAAAAAGAAAAACACTCAATTGATAAGCTAGGTGTATTTACTCCTAAAAGGAAAGAATTAGATGAACTGTCTTCCGGCCAAGTAGGATTTGTGTGCGCTTCCATAAAAGAAATAAAAGGAGCTCCAGTAGGGGATACAATCATTAAATATAATTCCAATACTGAACAACTTCTTGGATTTAAAGAAATTAACCCTCAGGTGTATGCAGCCCTTTTTCCTCAAAGTGCAGACGATTTTGAATCTTTTCGAGATGCACTTGAAAAATTATGTATTAATGACGCTTCTTTGCACTACGAACCTGAGCATTCTGATGCCCTAGGGGCAGGGTTTCGTTGCGGTTTTTTAGGGACTTTGCATATGGAAATAATCTCTGAAAGATTAAACAGAGAATACGGAGTTGATCTTATAACCACGGCCCCTACAGTTGCCTACAAGATATTAGATAAAGAAGGAAAAGAAATAAGAATTGAAAGCCCAAGTTCTTTACCTGAACCTAACAAAATAGAGGAAATAAGAGAGCCGATAGCCAAAGCTAACATTCTGGTTCCTGAAAAATTTATAGGATCAGTAATGTCACTCTGTAATAGGAGAAGGGGACGACAATGTTCTTTACGTTATGTTGCGGGTCAAGCCGAGTTAGTTTATGACATTCCTTTAAGTGAAATAGTTATAGACTTCTTTGATAGGCTTAAGTCTGTCAGCAAAGGCTATGCCTCTTTAGATTATTCTTTGGATAGATACGAAAAAGGAGATGTGATCAAATTAGATATCCTTTTAAATGGAGATAGAGTAGACGCCCTGGCAATAATTGTTCATAGATTAGCTGCTCAAGCCAAAGCAAGACAACTAACTGAGTCCCTCAAAGAAGTTATTCCAAGACAGCAATTTGATGTTGCTATACAAGCTGCCATAGGCGGAAAAATAATTTCGAGACAGACAGTAAAAGCTTTTCGAAAGAATGTAACCGCTAAACTATACGGAGGAGACGTTACCAGGAAAATGAAGCTTCTCGATAAACAGAAGGCAGGTAAAAAGAGAATGAAAAAGATTGGAAAAGTTGAAGTGCCGCAAGAAGCATTTCTTACGGTATTAAGGGTAAATGACTGAGATGGAATCCCGTTAACTATAAGATATGGATCAGATACTAATACTTCTAATAATTTCAGGCCTTATAGGCTATTCTGCTTGGACTTTTTTTACTATCAACCCAAATAAGATTGGTACCCAGATAGCAAGCGGGGCAATGTTTATCATTGTCCTGTTATTACTTTGGAGAGTTTTCCAATTAAATTTAGATTTTGGATTAGTCCTGTCCATAGCAACTCTTTTTGCTGGGTTATCTTGGGTTGCGGGGTTAATTCTTAAACTGAAAAATTTAATCTCAGAGAGTAGATCTTATTTTTGGATTTTACTTGTAATTCTGTGCATTAGATCTTTTGCTTATGAACCTTACCAAATTCCTTCAAGCTCCATGGAGCCTGGATTGCAAGTAGGAGACTTTGTGCTAGTTAATAAATTTGCTTATGGAATAAGACTACCAGCAATAAATAAGCTAGTTTCTAAGGAAAAAGAGCCAAAAAGAGGTGAGGTTGCAGTATTTGTACCGCCTCATACTTTGTGTGATTCAACACCTGAAGAAGCTAGACCAGAGCTAACTTCTATGTCAATCCGAGACAGCCAAATTTTCTTAAGTAGATTTCTTTCGCTACAAGAATCTAGATGCACTACCTTAGGAATTAAGTACATTAAAAGAGTAATCGGACTTCCAGGAGACAGAATTGAAATAAAAGGATATGAACTTTTTATAAATGGAAATAAAGTTAAGCAGGAACTTTTGGATAAGAGTAGTGAAGAAAGCCTTTATTTGGAAACCATCGATGATATTGATCACATTGTGAGAATTTTAGGAATTTCTGAATATGAAAATTTTGTCTGGGATGTACCTCCCAATAAATATTTAGTAATCGGTGACAATAGAGACAACAGTTTGGATAGTAGAGCTTGGGGCTATTTTTCAAAGGAAAACCTTATTGGAAGAGGTGAATTTATTTGGTTGCACTGGGGTTCTTTCACTGAACTCCCACACTTTCAACGAAATAAACGTATTCAATAATCTACTTGTGTCTTCTAATTTTAAGAAACTAAAATCTGATTTTAATAATAAAGCGCTTTTAGATTTAGCTCTAACCCATAAGAGTGCTTCTAAGAATAACAATGAGCGGCTTGAGTTTTTAGGAGATGCCATTATTAATTTTTATGTGGCAGAAAAGCTTTTCGAAACCTATATTGACCTACAAGAAGGGAAATTAACTCAGTTAAGAGCCTCACTTGTAAGTAGAAATTTTTTAAACAGTTTGGGTTTGGGGATAGGTTTATCTCAAGAACTAAGATTAGGAAAGGGGGAATCTACTGAAAATAATTCAATCATCGGTAATGCTCTAGAAGCAATTGTAGGGGCAATTTTTTTAGACTCAGGACTAGAAAATACAAAAAAGTTTCTTGATGGACTTTACTTTGAGAAGTTTGCAAACCTACAACCCGACTTGGATTCCAGAGATTCAAAGTCACATCTACAGGAAATCTTACAAAAAAAAGGTCTCCCTTTACCCACTTATCAATTGGTGGATCATGGGCCAAAATATAATGATGACAGATTTGTGAGTTCATGCAGCTCAGATGATTTAGCAATATCTTCTATTGGAAAGGGAAAGACTAAGAAAATTGCTGAACAGGAAGCTGCTAAATTATTATTAGAAGAACATTTCAAGAATGAATAATAGTACGACAAAAAAAACAGGCATGGTTTCCTTAATAGGGAAAACAAATGTGGGTAAATCAACTTTATTAAATCAGTTGGTAGAACAAAAAGTCTCAATTACCTCAAGAAAACCTCAAACAACCAGACAAAGACTATTAGGCATCAAGACCGAAGGAAGTAATCAAATAATTTATGTGGATACGCCGGGTTTTCATCAAGGCCATAAGAGGGCATTAAACAAATTTATGAACAAGACAGCTTTATCTTCAATCGAAGGAGTCGATATAGTTCTTTTTGTAGTAGATGCTTTAAATTTTTCCGTGACGGACGAACATTTATTAAGCCAAGTATCTACCAAAGACAATCAAGTAATGCTGGTTATCAACAAAATAGATAAAGTTGCAAAGAAAGAAAAGTTAATTCCCTTTGTTGAAGAGGTCACAAAACTGTTTCCATTTTTAGAAGTCATCCCAATTTCAGCATTGAAAAGGAAAAATATTGATATCTTGGAAAAAGAGATAACAAAAAGATTGCCCGTTGGCGATCATCTCTATCCTGAAGATCAAATAGCAGACAGTTCAGAAAGATTTTTGGCAAGTGAAATAATTAGAGAAAAATGTATCTCTAGAGTGGGAGACGAAATTCCATATAGACTTTCAGTTGTTATCGATAACTTTAAAGAAGAGGACAAGTTAATAACCATTGATGGAACAATTTACATTGAGAAAAGCAGTCAAAAAGGCATAGTTATAGGAGAACAAGGTAAACGCCTAAAAGCTATAGGTACCGCTGCTAGAAAGGATCTGGAAAGAATGTTAGACAATAAGGTTATGCTTAGGCTTTGGGTTAAAGTTAAGAAAGATTGGACAAATGACCGAAGTGCATTGAATTTCATGGGGTATAAGGTTGTTTAAGAGCTTAACCCTTGAGCCCGCAATTGTTTTGCATACAAGGCCTTATAAAGAAACCAGTTTAATTGTGGAAAGCTTCACTAGAAATCATGGGAGAGTTTCTTTTGTCGCCAAGGGAGCAAAAAGACCCAAAAGTAAAATAGGAGTAATCAAGACCCCCTCATGTTTATTTCTAATATCTTGTCGAGGCAAAGGAGATCTTAAAACCCTAACTCATTGCGAAATTAATACATACTTTGATCCTTCTTCAGAAAACTTCAATTCTTTGGTTTATTTAAATGAGCTACTAATCAAACTTTTAGAGAAAGAAGACCCCCATGCTGAAATTTTTGATCATTATTTAAAGGTATGTGACTTTTTAAAACATTTAGGCAAGAAGGACTTAGGAACCCATCTCAGATTCTTCGAACTTAACCTTTTAAAAGAAATTGGTTATGGCCTTGATCTAAAATTTGAAGCCAACTCAGATAATGAGATTAAGGAGGAGAATAGGTACGCTTTTGATCCCATAATAGGGTTCCAGCTTTTAAAAGATTCTTCGGATAAAAAGAATTGTTACAACGGAAAAGATATCATTAACTTCTCAAAAGGAGACTTAACTAGCCCAGATGCTCTTTTGGCATCTAAACAAATTATGAGGGAAGCTATAGACTTCCATCTTGGCAATAAATCTATAAAGATAAGGGAGTACCTCTCCGTTCAAGGAAGTTAGCTATGATTAAAGGAATTGGAACAGATTTAGTAGAAAAAAGAAGAATCAAGAATGCTTTATCTAAGTTCGGCGATAAATTTATAGAAAGGGTGTTAACAGAAAAGGAAAAAGAGGAATATCGAAGTAAAGCTTCCTTACATAAAAAGATTTCTTTTATTAGCAATAATTTTGCTTGCAAAGAAGCTGCTTCTAAGGCGTTAGGAACTGGCTTTACTAAAGGGGTCTCCCTAAAGAGCATAGAAGTTCTGAGGGAAGACAACGGTTCACCTTACTTAAATCTTCTTGGAGCAGCAAAAAAGAGAGCTGATAAAAATGGTTACGAATTCTTTAAGTTAAGCATCTCTGATACCAAGGACCATTCCTTAGCCGTGGTTATAGGAGAAGGTAAATGAAGATTATTCTTTTGGGGCCTCCTGGAGCTGGGAAAGGAACGCAAGCTGAAGTACTTTGCCAAGAATTCAATATACCGCATATTTCTACGGGTAATATGCTCAGAGACGCTATTAATGCAGGGACAGATTTAGGCAAAAAAGCTAAAAAATTGATGGATGAAGGTATCTTAGTTTCAGATGAAGTCATAGTAGGAGTAGTCATTGAACGAATAGCCCAAAAAGACTGTGAATCTGGTTTTTTATTTGATGGTTATCCTAGAACCATCCCACAGGCAAAGGCCCTAGATGACAATTCTATTGAGATAAATTTAGTAATAGAAATTAATGTTCCAGATGAAGTCATAATTGATCGGATGTCAGGTAGGAGAGTGCACATAGGTTCAGGCAGGAATTATCACGTAGAATTTAATCCCCCAAAAGAAGCTGATATAGATGATCTTACTGGTGAACCTCTTATTCAAAGGGAAGACGACAAACCAGAGACTGTGAAAGACAGGCTTGAGATTTATCGTTCTCAGACATTGCCATTAATAGATTTTTATTCTGAAAGAGCCCAAAGGGAAAACTTAAATTACCTAAAAATATCAGGAACAGGGTCTCCTGTTGATGTTTCTGATCTCATACTGGATAAGATCAAAAATAGTTGATGCCCAACATACTGGCTATAGAGACTTCAAGTGATGCATGTTCTTTGGCTGTATCTGATGGAAAGAGATCAGTAGCATGTCATGAATTGATACCTCAACAGCATACTGAAAAGTTGTTGATATTAATGCAACAGCTAATGAATAAAATAAACCTAACTTATCAAGATCTTGATGTTGTTGCTGTCGGTTGCGGTCCAGGTTCTTTCACAGGTACTCGTTTGGCTTGTTCAGTTACTCAAGGTTTAGCTTACAGCATAGGCATACCTGCTATTTCTGTTTCGAGTATGCAGATATTAGCTCAAGGTATTAACAGAGAATTTAAATGCGCAGAAGTCACTGTTTTGATCAACGCTCATATGGAACAAATTTATGTAGGCGAATTTGAATTCGCTGAAGAACATTTAATATCAGCTTCTGAAAAAGCCCTGTACTTGTACGAATTTAAAAAAGTAAATTTTTCACAAGGCTCTTTTTTTGTAGGAGACGGATGCCAGCTTGTTGAAGAGTATTTAAGGGACTTTGACCCCAAAGTCTATGAAAGGTACCCAAATGCAGAAGACCTTCTTACAGAGGCCGAAAGAAGATTTAAAGAGGGAATTACTCTTGATCCTAAAGATCTAGAGCCCGTATATCTTTCTGGAGAGGAGCACTGGACTAAAAAGTAAATGGATACGCTTCAATTAATTTTACTTTCAGTAGTTCAAGGGCTCACAGAATTTCTGCCTGTTTCCAGCTCAGCTCATTTAGTCTTACTAAGTGAATTCTTAGGCGAAGAGGATCAAGGCATTATTTTTGATGTGGGAGTTCATTTTGGAACCCTAATGGCTGCTTTGGTCTATTTCAGATCAGATCTAAAGAAAATGATAATTAATTTAGGTTCCCATAAATTTTTAAGTAAAGAAAATAACTTAACAACTAACTTAATAATTGCAGTAATTCCTATTCTTTTGTCGGGGTTTCTTTTAAGAGATTTCGTGAACTTGAACTTGAGAAACAGCGAAGTGATCGCTTATGCAACTATCGTTTTTGGAATACTCTTATACGCAGCTCAACTTCGAAAGGGAAAAGAGGTTTTAGATTCTGTTAACTTAAAGCAAGCATTGATCATAGGACTATTTCAGTGCTTAGCTTTAATTCCTGGTACATCAAGATCTGGAATCACCATTACAGCAGGTTTATTTCTAGGACTCAGCGCTACTGCAGCTTCAAGATTCAGCTTTCTTTTAGCTATTCCTACCATTGGAGCCATTGCTTTGGCTGAACTCATAAGGGTTAGCTTCATTGATATTACGGATAATGGAACTGAGCTTTCCATTGCATTAATTATTTCATTCTTGGTTGCATATATTTCCATAGATATGTTCTTAAAGTTAATAGATAGAATTGGTTTTACTCCTTTTGTAATTTACAGATTGCTATTAGGTGGATGGCTTTTAATGTACTGGACATGAAAGAATCTACTCTTTTTGTAGCTTCTAGCAATGAGCAGTTAAAACAAAAGGCCTTAACGCTTGCTAAAAAGATTGAGCTTCCCTTTGCGGGTAACCTAGAATTACTGAAACAACAGAAAAAAAACTTTTCAGGAAGTTCGTTTTTAGTGGTTTCTGAAAATTTGATCTACCTTAAAAAACAACTTTCAGGCACTTCTCAGCCAATTTTCTGCGATTTCTTAAAATGGAGTAAAGAGAGTAAAAAAAGTAACTTAATTAAAACCATGAGAGGGCTTCCTAAGCCAAGTGTGATTATTGATGCAACTGCAGGACTAGGAAAAGACGCTTTAGTTCTTAGCTCATTAGTAGAAAAACTTATCTTAATAGAAATAGTTCCCTGGGTTTCTGTTCTTCTGGAAGATGGGATTAAAAATTCAAGAGATTCATTACCTGATTTGATGCATACACATGTCATCTGCTCCAACGCAAAGAAGATTCTTTTAGACTTAAAATTTAAACCCGAAGCAATTTACCTTGATCCTATGTTTGAAAATACAGGCAAATCAAAGGCAAAAAGAGAAGTACAGGCGCTTAGAGATTTAACAGTTCAAACAGATGAAGAAGAATTGTTTAAAGTAGCCCTTAAAAAGGCCAAAGATAGAGTTGTGGTTAAAAGGCATAAAAAAGCTAAAAATCTTGGGGGCATAAAACCAACTTTCTCCTTAAAGGGGAGGGTTGTCCGTTATGACGTTTATTCTCTTAAATTGAGTTGATTGACCTCATGCATAAATTCTTGGTTGAAGAATTGTAGGAACTCTTTTTGAACCCTCTGAGTTATTCTTGAAGCGGATAACTTATTGCTTGTGTTTTCTTTTATATATCTGTCTTCTAAGAGCTTAGTTATAAAAAATTGAAATTTAGCAGCATCTGAGAATTCTGTGTACAACCAACCTTCGATTTGTTGGAGTTTGTTTGCGATTGCAACACATCTTTGTTGGAGTTCAACTACATCCGTCCCTTCTTCTTTCCATAAAGTACTCATGACAATATAGAACCTCTTTATGCTAGGTTCACTGATATTGCTTAGAGCCCAGAAATCTCTATATTCCTTACCATTTTTTTCTGGTTTACTTAAAAGACCCTTGTCTTTTTTAACAATTAAACCTGATTTAATTAATGTCTTTAAATTTTTAGCAATAACCTTATTGATTTGTTCACCTTTCCAAGGTAAATAAACATCACTTTGAAGGAATGGGTAGACAAGGTTTGTTAATCTTATAATTTCTTCTTCAGATAACTTTTCTACATACTTTAGTGACAGACAGATTAACGAGTAGAGAAGGTAGTAATGAGAAATATTATTCTGATAAAAACTAAGCAGAGCAGCTTCATTTTTAGTGGGTCTAAATACTCTCTCTCCTCCGATCAATTGACTGTTAATTAATCCCAGAGCTTCTGTTTTAGCGATTACTTTTTCGGGAGATTCTTCTGTCAGCCATACGTCTTTATAGTCATCATTCTTTTTTAGAAGATCAATAAACATTTCAATCCGTTTACTTATCGAATTTGAATCTAAGGTCTGGGTTGTTTCAGTGAGAAGGCTCAGAGAAAACAAACTTGATGTAGTAACAACGGCAGATTCATTTATACCCTTCATCACTTCTGTACCTAGGTTATTAGTAGCTTTTTTTAGCCAGCTTGGTCGATCTAGAGGTGAATTAATCTTATAGTTTTTTTCACCCAGTTCACTTTCGAGGAAATCTTTAAGGTCTATAGGGTCCCCAAAATTTATATAGACACTGCCAAGAAAATTTCTAAAGTCCTTAATTGATTTAAATACGTCTAGAACGCTCTCTCTTTTCTTTTGTTCTCCCAATAATTCCGATAAATAACTATTACCTTCAATAATTTTTTCATAACCAATATAAATAGGAATCAATTTAACATTCTCATTGCTTAAACTAGCAAAGCTTCGTATTGTCATGGATAAGAGGCCTGGCCTAGCTTGAAGGGAAAAACCGCTTCTACTTCTACCGCCTTCAGGAAAAAATTCAACAGACGATCCTCTTTGCAATAATCGTTTGAAATATTGAAAGAAGATAAGGCTATACAGCTTGTTACTTGCGAATGATCTGCGCATAAAGAATGCTCCACCGCCCTTACCTATAGTTCCTAAGATAGGCAGATTCATGTTATTTCCAGCAGCTACGTGTGGAAGCATCAAACCTTTTTCTAGCAGAATGTAAGAAAAAGCCAGGTAATCAATATGGCTCCTGTGACAGGGCACATAAATGAGACCATTCTCATCCGCTATTGATTTAATTTTATCCAAGTTTTGAATTTGAATACCGTCATATCTTTTATTCCAGAACCAACCCAAACCTCTTTGTAGATTTCTTACAATTGGATAATTAATATCTGAACAGATCTCATTTGCGTACTTAAATGCTTTTTTATTTAGCTTTCTTGTTCTCTTAAGATCTCCATTACTTTGAACCTTTATCTCTTTTCTTACTACCTTGTCTCTAGCTAAAGATCTAACTAAAGTTCTTCTATGAGAAATATCTGGTCCAATAGCGGCTTTCTTTGTCTTTCTAAAAAGGGCTCTTAAATAACGACTAACTAGTCTTGAGCTTTCTTCTACAGTTCTATCTCTTTCTTTTAGTTCAGAGAGAATAAAAGGTTTGTTAAACCTAATAACTAAGGTCCGTCCATGCAAAAGCACTCTAAAGAATTTCTTAAAAGAACCACTTACTGCCCAAGATTGTGAGAAGACTATTTTAAAAAACGATCTTTGCTTATCTGGATGGATACCCCAATAAAAGGATACAGGTACCAAGATTATTTCATCATCATCTAAAGTTAGTATTTCAGGTAAGTTCTGGGGTAAGAATCTCTTAATTTTTTGCTCGCCTATGTTGAACTTTGGCGGTATTAAGCAAATGTACCTTTGTAAGTTTGTTTCTTCAAAATATTCTTTAGGAGACGGAGCATTTAGCTTATTCGTGTATTTATCTAAAGCAACTAATTCGCTTATAGACTTATTAGGAAGGGCGTAAATGTTTTTAACTTTATTGAGATCTTTCTCTGAAATACCTTCTTCAAATTCTACTTCAAACCTAATAAAGGGAGAAACGCAGTATTTAACTACTGAAAAAACCCTTTCCCTAAACCAAAATCTCAACATAAGATACAAGAATATAATTTTAAGAAGAGAGTTTAACCTTTCAAAGTAAACTTTTTACTAAGACTTTTGCCGGAGTGGCGGAATTGGTAGACGCAGGGGATTCAAAATCCCCCGATTTTTTAATCATGGGGGTTCAAGTCCCCCCTCCGGTACCACTTGGAGATAATTTGAAACTCGAAGATTTTAACTTTCAACTTCCACGGGAACTAATAGCTTCCTCTCCCTTGAAAGAGAGGAGTTCCAGTAAACTTTTAGTTATTAAAAAAGGATTTGAAGATCTAACTTTTAAAGATCTGCCAAGTCTTCTTAGACCTGAAGATGTTTTGGTGATTAATGACACAAGTGTCATTAAAGCTAGGTTATATGGAAAAAAAGAAACGGGAGCAAGAGTTGAGATCTTAATTGAAAGGATAATCGATGAAGAAAAAGCTTTAGTGCAAACAAAATCTAATGCTCCATTAAGAAAAGGAGACAAGATTCTTATTTATAAAGGCGAAGAATTTTTATCTTTATTAGAAAAAGTAGATGATCTTTGGACAGTATTTTTTTCAAAGCCTCCTAGGCAAATAATTAATGAGTTCGGTAGCGTTCCACTACCTCCATACATAAAGAGAAAAGCAAATCCTTTAGATTCTGAGAGATATCAAACAGTTTATGCTGATTCTTCAAAAGATTTTTCTGTGGCTGCTCCGACGGCTGGATTGCACTTTGAAAATGAATTATTAGATTCAATAACTAATAAAGGAATCAATATTGCAAAAATAACCCTTCATATAGGAATGGGTACTTTTAAGCCCATTAAAGACATGTCAATAATAGGTCATAAGATGCACAAGGAATCCATTGAAGTTGGCCAAAAAGCTGTAGATTTAATTACCCAATCAAAAAATGCTGGGGGGAGAGTAATTTGTGTAGGTACTACTGCACTGAGGTGCCTAGAATCTATCTCAAAAGCAAATAGAGGCGTTCTAAAGCCCTTTACTGGTGAAACTGATATCTTTATTTACCCAGGATTTAAATTCACAGTGGCGGATGCTCTTATTACCAATTTCCATTTACCTAGGTCCACCTTGCTTCTTTTGGTGAGTGCATTTGGAGGATATGAGAAGATACAAAAGGCTTACGAATACGCAATAAGAAAAAAATACCGGTTTTATAGCTATGGAGATTCAATGTTTATCAGTCCTAACTTTAAATAGATCATGACAATTAGCTTTAAGCTTATATCCGAAGACGGAGATGCTAGGTTAGGGGAGATTAATACTTCTCACGGGATTATCGATACTCCTGCCTTTATGCCAGTTGGAACCTACGGTGCGGTGAAAACGCTTTCACCAAAATCTTTATTGGACTTGGATGCCCAAATCATTCTTTCTAACACTTATCATCTTATGGAAAGACCGGGTACAGATATAATCAAAAAGCACGGAGGGTTACATGGTTTTATGTCATGGGAGCGACCTATCTTGACGGACTCGGGAGGTTATCAGGTATTTAGTTTAGCGAAAAAAAGATCTATTTCAGAAGAGGGGGTAAAGTTCAATTCCCCTTTGAATGGAGATTCTGTATTTTTGTCACCCGAATCTTGCATGCAGTTACAAGCTGATTTCGGAGTAGATATAGCTATGGTTTTAGATGAATGCACTCCATTTCCAATAAAAAAAGAAGAAGCAAAAGAATCGATGCTTTTATCTATGAGATGGGCTCAGAGGTGCAGGGATAATTTTTCTTCGGAAAAGTCTGGTTTATTCGGAATTGCACAAGGAGGGATGTTTAAAGACCTTAGAGAAGAATCACTTGAAAAGCTCATTAATATAGGTTTTGAGGGCTATGCTATAGGCGGTTTATCTGTGGGAGAATCTAATGAAGAAATGCTTCACATAGTAGATTTTACAAGCTCAAAGATGCCTAAAAATTCTCCAAGATATTTGATGGGTGTGGGCACCCCTAAAGATATTCTAAATTGTGTTCAGAAAGGCATAGATATGTTTGACTGCGTTATTCCAACACGACATGCCCGTAATGGTTACCTTTATACGTCCTTAGGAGTGGTAAGGCTTCGAAACTCTGAGAATCGGGATTCACTGGAACCTTTAGACCCAAATTGCAGCTGCTACACATGCAAAAATTTTTCTAAAAGTTATCTTTTTCATCTGGATAAAACCAAGGAATTTCTTGGATCAAATTTAAATACAATCCACAATGTTTATTTCTATTTGAACTTGATGAAAGAAGTTAGGAATTCTATTAAAGAGAATAAATTTGAAGCTTTCGTAGAAAAATGTAGAGATACTTGGGATAATTCAGATTATCCCCATATAGAGAAATGAAATGAATGGATTTGACCCAACCTTTTTACTGTTAATAGGCTTCTTTGTCTTAATTTATTTCTTGATGATAAGGCCCCAAAATAAAGCGAAGAAAGCTCATGAAGAAATGGTCCAAGGCATTGAGGTAGGAGATGAAGTTGTTTCTTCAGGAGGACTGTTGGGCAGAGTCACAAAAATAAGTGATCAATTTTTTGAAATAAATCTTGGAGACAACACAAGAGTAAAGATGCAAAAGGGTTCAGTTTCTAATGTGCTTCCAAAAGGAACTATCAACTCAATTTAATTAACATTGTGAAACCTTTTGGTATTTGGAAATATTTCCTCATCTTAATAGTTTTAAGTTTTGGATTAATCTACGCATCGCCTAATCTTTATGCCCCTGATCCCGCAATTCAAATTTCATATAACGACAGCACTCTGTCACCTGACTTAAAGCTTCAAAAAAGATTAACAAAAGTTCTTGAAGATAATATCTCTGAGAATAAGGTTCCTGAGGTAGAAATACATGAAAGCTATGCCCTAATTAGACTTACTTCACCAGAAGAACAGCTGAGAGTTAAGGAACTTTTCTCTACAGTAGGTGACGACCTGATCGTGGCACTCAATTTAGCTCCTACAACACCTGAGTGGTTAAAGAATATCGGTGGTGAACCTTTGAAATTAGGCCTTGATTTGAGAGGAGGTGTTCATTTCTTAATGGAAGTAGACACTAAGACAGCTTTGAGTAACAGACAAAATGGAACCCTACTGGATATCAGAAGAAAATTAAGAGAGGAAAAGATTCGATATAACTCTTTGTTCGTCGAGAAAGATCAGACTATAAAATTAAAAGTTACTCAAGAATCTGTATTTGATAAGGCAACAGAATTGCTAGAAGACGAATACCCACAATTTGCTATTAGCTATACAGAGGTAGGGAATCAATTTGAAATCTCTTTGCGATTAACTGACCAAGAAATAGAACAAATAGAAGCAGATGCAATAGATCAGAATTTAACCACTCTTCGTAACCGAGTAAATGAGCTAGGTGTGTCAGAGCCGATAGTACAAAGACAAGGCAAGAAAAGAATCATCGTTGAGTTACCTGGTATTCAAGACACAGCAGAAGCAAAGAAAATTCTGGGCAAGACAGCCACTCTGGAATTCCATTTAGAAGCTGAACACGATACACCGAGAACGAGAAAAACTTCTTATCCCCATCGGGATAAAAGAATGGGAGTAAGCGAACTTCAAGACCAAATAATAATTGGTGGAGATCAGGTAGCAACCGCACAAGCCAGCTTTGATGAGAGTGGAATGCCGCAAGTTAACATCACTTTAGATGGTGCTGGTGGGGCCAGAATGCATCGATCTACAAGGGGAAATATCGGCAAAAGGCTAGGGGTCTTGTTTGTTGAACAAAAAAATAAAACTTCTTTCAAAAGAGATGCTCAAGGAAATCAAGTAGAAGTCCAACAAACTTTTGAAACCAAAGAAATTATAAGCTTGGCAACCATTCAGGCAGCTTTGGGAACCCAATTTAGGATAACTGGATTAGATAGTCCTCAAGAATCTTCTGAGTTGGCTTTACTGCTAAGAGCAGGGGCCCTTGCTGCCCCAATGCGTTTTGTTGAAGAGAGAACAGTAGGACCAAGCTTAGGTCAAGATAATATCAATGCTGGAATACTCTCTATGGAGCTAGGCATGGCTTTGGTGCTTCTCTTTACATTGGTTTATTACAGAATTTTTGGGATTGCAGCCAGCTTAGCACTAGGAACTAATATTGTTCTTTTGGTGGCAATCATGTCCATTTTATCCGCTACTTTGACCCTTCCTGGAATTGCAGGAATTGTGCTTACTGTAGGGATGGCCGTTGATGCCAATGTTTTGATCTTTTCGAGGATAAAAGAAGAGCTAAAACAGGGCACTGAACCATTACAGGCCATAGATCAAGGCTACGACAAGGCCTTTTTAACTATTTTGGATGCAAATATAACCACTCTAATAGTTGCGGTTATTCTCTACTCTTTTGGTACAGGCCCAATCAAAGGATTCTCAGTCACCCTTTCTATTGGAATTATAACTTCAATGTTCACAGCCATTCTTGGTACAAGGGGATTCATCTACCTTATATACAGAAATAAGAAGAATTTAACTAGGCTAGCGATATGAATTTCAATATAGACTTTATGGCCTGGAGGAAGATCGCACTTTCTGTCTCCATTATTTTGGCCACTGTCTCAATTCTTTCTCTAAGTCTAAAACAATTAAATTACGGATTAGATTTCACTGGTGGTTCTTTAGTAGAACTGCATTACCCAAATGAAATCGAGGTGGGGAATATTAGGCAAAGTTTAACCAATGCGGGCTATGAAGGTGCTCAAGTTGCGCTGTTTGGTTCTACCCAAGATGTTTTAATTAAACTCCCAGGAAGCGTCAGCGATACTTTAGGAGCTGAAATCATACAAGTCTTAAGACAGGAATCTTCTGAGGACATTGATTTAAGAAGAATTGAGTATGTTGGCCCTCAGATTGGAAGTGAATTGAGAGATGATGGAGGCTTGGCCATGTTGTTGGCTTTAGGTTTGATGATGATTTACATTACATTCAGGTTTCAATCAAGATTTGCCGGCGCTGCAGTGTTGGCCTTAATTCATGATGTAATAATTGTCTTGGGGATCTTTTCTCTATTCAATTTAGACTTCGATCTAACAGTTTTAGCAGCTCTATTGGCGGTAATTGGGTACTCACTAAATGATACGATTGTCGTATCAGATCGAATAAGGGAAAACTTAAGAATTCAGCGAGGATCTGACACAGAAGAAGTCATCAACCTGTCCTTAAATCAAATGTTAAGCAGAACCATAATTACTTCTCTGACTACTTTATTAGTATTAATGTCTCTATATTTATTCGGTGGAGAATTAATTAAGAATTTTGCGCTTGCTTTAATATTAGGTGTTGTGGTGGGAACTTATTCTTCGATTTACATCGCCTCAAACGCTTTAGTGATGATGGGTTTAACCAGCGATCATCTAATAGTTCCTGAAAAAGAGAACGAAGAATTTAACGATTTACCTTAATCTTCAACTATGTTGGCAAAAGGTTTTATTGCCTTGAGCATGGGTTTGAAGCATTTAGTAGTTGAAGCGAGAATATTCCCTTCTTCTCGATAATCCACTTCACCAAAATAATTACTCACTAAGCCTCCTGCTTCTTGCACCAATAAACCACCAGCTGCTATGTCCCAAGTTTCAAGACCACTACCCCAGAAGCCATCTAACCTGCCTGCAGCAACATTGGCTAAATCTAAGGCAGTAGATCCAGTTCTTCTGATGGTTAAGCCGTGGGAATAAAGGGCTCTAAAAGTTGCAATATTGTCGTGACGAATCCTGCCTGTTTCCGTGTTATGAGAAGAATTGCTAAGGAGCGCCCCTCTGATGCCTTTCCTTTTACTCACTCGAATTCGTCTATTATTTAGATAAGCACCTTTGCCTAAACTGGCGGTGAACTCGTCCTGTCTTTGGACGTCCAAAGTTATGGCGTGCAGGGTCTTTCCTTTTTCTACATAAGCAATGGTGATCGCGTAGTACGGGAATCCGTGGATATAATTAGTGGTTCCATCTAGTGGGTCGATAATCCAGACTGAATCAGCATCTTCACCTTTTCCTTTTATTTTTCCTATTTCTTCAGATAAATAACTGTGTCTGGGATAGGTCTTTTTTAAAGAACTTATGATGATGTCTTCTACCCTTTTATCCAGTTCGGTAACGTAGTCAGCAGGCCCTTTTTCTATGACATCCATCGCATCTACTGCATCGGCAAAACGAAGCAGTTCTTTGGCTCCTGATCGAGCAGCTTCAAGTGCGATGTTTACTTTTGGTTCCATAGCTAATTCAAAGGTTGCGTATTCTATCAGAAGCTAGAAATTAGCCTGATAGAATATGGGTATGTCTGAAAAAAAAGATGCGCTGCAATTTGTTGAAGAAGCAGTAAAGTTTATTTTGGTAGGAACCACTCACCCAGGAAATATAGGTGCGGCTGCTAGGGCTATGAAAAATATGGGTATCAAACAATTGGGATTGGTTGCACCCAAACAGTTTCCAGACAAAAAAGCCTTTTATAGAGCAAAAGCTGCAACCGATATTCTTGAGAATGCCCAGGTCCATGAGACTCTGGTTGAAGCTGTCTCTGGTTTTCAGTTAGTGATTGGAACCAGCGCTAGGAATCGTAAAATCCCTTGGCCCATAATGAGTCCAAGAGAGGCTGCTAAAGAAATACTTTCTTACCATAAAAGCGTAAATAAGATAGCAGTAGTATTTGGGAGAGAGGACCGCGGCTTAACAAACGAGGAACTTGGACTATGTAATCTGCATGTGCACATACCTTCAAGTGATGAATACTCCTCATTAAACCTATCCCAAGCAATTCAAATTATTGCTTATGAAATAAGATTAAAAGCCTTGTCAACAGAAGGTAAATCAAAAAAACAAGAGTGGGATGTCCCCCTAGCCGAAAATGCTGAAGTTGAAAGACTAATAGAACATTTTGATGAACTGATGCAGGAAGTCGAGTTTTACGACATTGATAACCCCAGACTGCTACTGACCAGAGTAAGAAG
>ENA-ORXI01000174-ORXI01000174.1-sediment-metagenome-genome-assembly--contig:-NODE-174-length-50454-cov-8.269131_pt1 | contig 50454 bp, 47 predicted proteins | sample MGYA00237861_ERZ511468 | MGnify/ENA primary metagenome ERZ511468 (study PRJEB26299, sample SAMN06266213) | sediment metagenome | isolation source: Hudson Canyon methane seep mesocosm | place: USA:Hudson...
ATCTTAAATAAAAAACCTGATGTTTTGGGAATAAGCGTTTACATATGGAACCGAGGACAATCGTTCGAACTTATTGAACGTCTAAAAAAACAGGACCCTTCAATAAGGATTGTAATCGGTGGCCCTGAAGTATCTTTTGATATGACTTCAACGGACCAATACACAGTCATCGCCGGGGAAGGTGAAAAAAAATGGGTCGAGTTTCTTGAACACTTTCAAAAGAAAACTCTTCCCTCGGATGAAATCCTAAAAGACTGGGAATCTTATGGAGAGAATCTTCCAGAACTGACCCCCGCCTATATAAAAGATGATCTAGTTCACCTTAAAAATCGTCTAGTTTACCTAGAAACCTCGCGAGGTTGCCCCTACCTCTGTTCCTTCTGTCTTTCTGCCTTGGATAAGACTGTGCGCTTTTTTGATGACCGAACGATACACCAACAAATCAACTTATTAATAAAGGGAGGGGTCACAAAAATAAAATTCGTTGACCGCACATTTAACCTTAAACCTTCCCACATGAAGGAACTCATGAGCTGGTTATTAAAGTTTGAGGGTGTAGCGTTTCATTTTGAAGTAGTAGGTGATCTTTTGACTAACGATCTACTTGATTTTTTAGAAACAGTACCGAAGGGCATGTTCCAATTCGAACTAGGTGTCCAGACCACTGATCAATCCTCGCAAGAAAAAATTAAGCGGAAACAAAATAACAAAAAACTATTTTCTGCTATAGAACGCCTGATAAGTTCAAATCTAATCCATATTCATTGTGACCTCATTTTCGGTCTTCCAGGCGAAACTTTAGATGATGCTCTAAATTCATTTGAAGAGGTCTGCGCGTTGCGTCCCCATGAATTACAGTTAGGATTTTTAAAGTTTCTACCAGGGGCACCCATAAAAGAAATCATTGATGATCATGGATATAAATATCAGTCAACACCACCTTATGAGTTTATTTCAAACAACGATCTTTCCGCTTCTCAATTGAATTATTTAAAAAAATTTGAGGAGGTATTTGATATATTTTATAACTCAAAACGATTCCGCTTTACCGTTCAACGTCTATTAAAAAAACTACCCGCAGTAAATATCTTTAATTCACTTCTTGAACACATGGAGTCTAATAATTTATTTAATCAACCTCATTCCCTAAACGCACAATACAAAATAATTCATGACACATTTACACTAAACAAAGACCCTGTAGATTTAGATATTTTGCGCCTGGATTATTTGTATGCCCAACGAGTCTATCGGTTACCTCGGTTTCTTGAAATTGATGGAGCGCGTCAAAAAACCTGGTCAGGTGATAAAAAAACGCCCCTTGTCCCTTTTTTGCACACAATTCAAATTGAAAAAGGAGACGCAGAAATCAAACCAGCACCCTCCCTGCAATTTTGTGCCGTAGTCCATGTGGTTGAATCATCTGGTTACCTAAGTCCACCAAGCCTCAATTGGGTTTCCTGATTCAAGTGAAATAATTTGTTTAAAATTTCGATCTAACATTATAAGATGAAAAATCCGACTCGTTTTTATTTTACCGAATTAGTTTTTTTCTTTACAGGATACTAAGGAGCTGACCATGACAGATGAGGATAACCCCGCTTTAAATCGTAAAAGCCGAGCCATCACTCAAGGTGACAAGCGCTCCCCCAATCGTGCCATGCTTCGCGCTGTTGGCTTCAACGACAATGATTTTAATAAACCTATTATTGGCATAGCAAACGGTCAAAGCGATGTAACTCCTTGCAATGCGGGTCTTGGAAAGTTGGCTGATGTGGCCAAGTCAGAAATCAAACGATCGAATGGTATGCCGCAAATGTTTGGCACAATTACGGTCAGTGATGGAATATCCATGGGGACGGAAGGAATGAAATGCTCACTGGTAAGCCGTGAAGTTATCGCTGACTCTATTGAAGCGGTTTGTCGTGGCGCTAGTATGGATGCAGTCATCTGCGTGGGCGGATGTGACAAAAATATGCCCGGCGCACTCATCGCCATGGCCAGACTAGACATCCCAAGTATTTTTGTTTACGGAGGAACAATCAAGCCTGGTCATCTTGATGGAAAAGATCTAACGGTTGTCAGTTCATTTGAAGCCGTTGGACAACATAGTGCTGGTTCGATTAACCGGGATCAACTGACCGACATAGAAAAAAATGCGTGCCCAGGATTTGGTTCTTGCGGTGGAATGTACACTGCAAATACTATGTCTTCAGCAATTGAAGCAATGGGCATGAGCCTTCCTTATAGCTCTACAATGTCAAACGAAGATAAGGAAAAAGAATTAAACGCCCAAAAAAGTGCTCAAGCCCTTTTCCCAATGTTAGAAAAAAACATCACACCAAAAGATATTCTTACAAGGGAAGCTTTTGAAAACGCAATATCAGTTGTTATGGCAGTAGGTGTGATATTTGGGCGTAATGCAATAAAAGGCTCATGTGGTGGCGCGGGTACGGATTGCGTGTGTACAGAAAAATGCGATAAACGCAAAGAGAAAGATGCAGAAGAAGCGGCGGCTACATCGAGTTAGAAAAGTAAGGTTTTAGAGTTTTTTCCTGCTTCCTCTTGCACTAATTTAGGCACTAAATATCCCGATAATTGCGCTTGTAATTGCTGGTGTAAATCAATTGCTGTTTTCTGGGGTAGATCAAAGTGAGCAGTGCCTTTTGCTTTATCGAGTGCATGTAGATAATAAGGTAGTATGCCATAGGAAAAAAGTTTCTCGCTCAAGCTGCTCAATATGGGTAGTGTATCGTTAATACCTTTTAATAAGACACTTTGATTTAGTAGACTGATATTAGCTTGCTTAAGGTTTAGGCAGGCTATTTTTACTGCGTCGCTTAATTCGTTGGGGTGGTTGCAGTGGGTGACTAGAACAATGGGTAGGGGTGCATTATTCAATATTGAAATTAAATCTGAGTCAATGCGTGAGGGCAGAACTATGGGTAAGCGAGTATGAAAGCGGATGCGTTGAATATGTGGAATATTACTTAATGCGTATATAAGCTGCTGAATACGCTGGTTATTGAGTAATAAGGGGTCTCCACCACTGAAAATCACCTCATGTATATCCGGGTTATTTTGTAAATACTCTTTTTCTTGAATAGTAAAATTTGCAGTTTTTTGATGTTTGAAAAACCATTTGTTTATTAAAATTGTTTTTTCATAGTTAGAAATAGAATCTAACCCTTTATTTAAAATTGAAATTGCTTCAGGATAATCCTTTCGAATTGAAAAGACAACGTCAAGAGCACTGTCTGGTATCTGGTTGATTATTTTTAAATAGGGAAATATTAATTTATTAGCTACTGTTGCTAAAGTGTTACTTCCTATAATTACATCAATTTCACCCAATATTAATTTTTGTAACATCTCTTTTATTGTTTCAATAGGTACTATAGTAGAATTGTTGTATCTTTGGGCTAACTTTTTATTAAAAAGATTTTTTGCATGATAACCTATCTTTTTACCTGATAAATCATTAACTGAGCCTATATTTTTGGGATTGTTATTGGCAACTATTAACACTTTATTTAGAGAAATATAACTTTTCGAAAAAAAGAAATGACTTGCTCTTTCTTTATGAACTGCACTAGAACTTAATCCATCAATCTCTTTAACTTCTGCTTTATGAAGTATATCTTTCCATTTTTCAGCAGTTAATTGAAAATTTGCACCTGTGTATTTATTGACCATTTCCAAAATATCATTGTCGAATCCACTGATTATTCCATCTTTACTTTTAATAATAAAAGGATCCCATGATTCATCTGAACCTAAAATAATAGTTGGATGAGATTTAAGCCAGTCTTGTTCTTTTTGAGTAAGTATTGTTTGGTTTGATTCTTCAGTAACATGTATAATTTTATCACTATTTTCTTTTGTGTATAATTCCGATGCAAAAGACATCTCATTCAATAAAATAATTGCTATTAAATATTGTATATATTTCATATAATTAATTTTCTCCTAAATAGATCTAATATGGCAAGTGTATCAAAATATCATTTATAATAGTTTGCCTTAAGTCAATTATTTAAAAATATATATTAGAAATTTAGACCTTTTATAATTGTTACAATAAAAATCCATTAAAAAAGGGGCTAGATATATAATCTAGCCCCTTTTAATATTTATGAATAAATTTTATCTATTATAAACCAGATACAATTTTATATGTATCATTTGCAATAACATATTCTTCATTTGTAGGGATAACAAAAATTCTACCAGATGAACCATTTGTAGAGATATCTCTAGATTCTCCTGATCTTTTGTTATTTTTTGTAGGATCAATATTTAGTCCCATGTAATCTAAACCAGCACATACTTTTTCTCTAATAAGTGCAGCATTTTCACCGATACCACCTGTGAAACATAATGCATCAACACCATCTAGTGCAGCAGCATAAGAACCAACATATTTTTTGATAATATAAGCAATCATATCTACAGCTAATCTACATCTATCATCACCAGCTTCCATACCTTCAAGAACTTCTCTTAAGTCAGATGATTTTCCAGAAATACCTACGATACCAGATTCTTTGTTAAGTACATTTAACATTTCACTAATAGAAATACCTTCTCTATCCATCATATATTGAATTGCACCAGCACCAATATCTCCAGATCTTGTTCCCATCATTAAACCTTGAACAGGAGTAAGACCCATAGAAGTATCAATACATTTACCATCATGAACAGCAGAAACTGAAGAACCGTTTCCTAAGTGACAAACAATAACTCTTGTATTGTGTTTTTTGTCTAACATATCTCTCGCAGCTTCTGAAACGAAGAAGTGAGATGTTCCATGGAATCCATATTTTCTTACACCATTTTTTGTGTATTGATCATATGGAAGTGGATACATATATGCATAATCTGGCATTGTTTGGTGAAATGCTGTATCAAATACTGCTACATTTGGTTTACCTGGCATTAAATCTTGACAGATTTCCATACCCATGATATTTGCAGGGTTGTGTAATGGTGCTAAAGGAATTAATTCTTTCATTTTATTAATTACTTTATCTGTTACCATAACTGAACCAGAGAAATCTTCTCCACCATGAACTGCTCTGTGTCCAATAGCTTCAATATCTTCAATTGAGTTGATTACTTTACCTTCACCATCTGTTAACGTTTTTAATACTAATTCAATCGCTTCTTTATGAGTTGGCATAGAAACGTCTAATTTTAATTTTTGATCATCTCCAAATTCGTGTTTAATAACACCATCAATTCCGATTCTTTCACAAAGTCCCACTGCTAAAGTTTCTTTTGTTACTGGGTTCATTAATTGATACTTCAATGACGAGCTTCCTGCGTTTAAAATAAATACTAACATGTTTTTTTCCTATTATTGATCTGATGATATAAATTAAATATCGTAAGTAATATTCTAGTAAATTATCATGCAAAAGAGTATTAAATTTACTTATAATTTAACACTCTGTTGGAAGTGGGAAGAATCGTAATATTTTATATCATTTCAGTCGCATTAAAAATAGTAAAACAGGTAGAAGAAGTAAATCTGAAACAATAGCCATAAACATTGCAATGACAGTTAATAGCCCAAAATATATGCTTGGAATAAAATTAGACAGAACTAAAACTGAAAATCCTATCATAATAATTGTTGATGTATAAAACATTGCACGGCCTATACTTTTGTGTGCATTTAGAATAGAAAGTTTTAAATCATTTGATTTAGAATACTCTAATCTAAATCTATGAATATAATGAATAGTATCATCTACAGCTATCCCTATACTAATTGCTGCAATAGTAATTGTCATAATATCAAGTGGTATATTCATCCAACCCATAAATCCAAATATAACTGCAACGGGAACAGTATTTGCAATAATTGCAATAGTTGCAATTTTTAAATTTTTGAACAACATTAAAAACATTATAAATAAAATTAAAACTACCAAACCTATTGTTTTAATTTGAGAATCAAACAGTGACTGAAGCATATTATTGTAAATAACTAATAGATTTGAAATCTTATATTCTTCATATTCCGGGTTCAGTAATTTATTTAGATCTTTATCAATTTGTTTTAACAAATCATCTCTTTTTAAATCTTTTAAACTATCTATTACTCTTGTACTAATTCTTGCCATATTATTTTCTATATCAACATACGGAGTAAGAATAATTTCTTTATATTTAGAAGGTAACTCTTTATTAATAAGTGCAAGTGTTAATCCATCTAACTCTTTTCCCTCATTTAATGACTTCCCTACTTCCATTAACGTAGATAGAGATAAAACCTTACCAATAGGCTCTAATGAATCTAAATAATTATGTACTAGTTTGATTTTATCCATTTTTGTTTTTGTAAACCAATATTGTGCTTTATCTTCATCAGATGTTTCAAATTCATCTTCAAAACTATCTAAATCTTCATCCATTTCATCTTCATTATTTTCAACAGTCACAATATCGATAGATTTTACGTCATCACTATCTTCTTTAAACGTGATAACTATATCTAAAGGAGTAGTACCACCTAATTTTTGATCAATAAGTTTCATACCTTGGTATATTTGGGTATCTTGTTTAAAGAAATCAATAAAACTATTTTCTACTCTTAATTTCATTGCACCTGTAAGTGAAAAAACAATAACCAATAATGTAGAAAACAAAATTGTTTTTTTATATGTAAATGCTATATATGCAACTTTTGAAGTAAATGGGTTTTCTTCTTTTTTAATATTTTTAACATTACTTCTATTAAAGAAAACTAATACCATTGGAAATACAATAAAAGTTACAATTAATGAAACAACAATACCGACACTCATCATCATCCCAAAAGTAATAATAGGTAATATTCCAGAAAATACTAAAGATGTAAAACCGGCTATTGTTGTAATAACAACAAAAAATGAAGGTTTCCACATTTGCGTAGTTGTTTGTATTAATAACTCTTTTTGAGTATCGTTTGGATTTAATAAAAGTAATTCTTTATATTTTATAATTAGATGCACTACTAATGACATATTCATGATAAGCTGTAAAGATATAAAATTTGAAGATATTACTGTGATTTCCCAGTTGAATAGTCCAAGAAAACCACTTGTAATAATAATAGATATAGTACAAATTAGGAGAGGAATAATAACCCATCTAATCTCACCAAATAAGAGATATAAAACAAAAATTAATAAACCAACAATAACATAGCCAAAAGTACTTAAATCTGTTTTTACAAACTCAACCATATCATCAGCAACCATACTTGCACCACCCAAGTGAAGTTTCACATCAGTTTTTAGTTCAAATTCTTTTTTAATTGATCTAATATCTAAAATAAGTTGGTGATTTTTAGCTCTTAATATATCTCTATAAAGTTTTAACTCTTTTTTAGCATTTTCAAAATCGATTAATTGTTCTTTTGTTAAATTTTTTGTCTTTTTTAATTTTAGAAAACTATCTCTATAATTAATCAATTTAAAGTACTTTTCATCCCTTTTAAGATTTATCATTAAAACTGTTGTTTTAAAATCTTCACTTACTAGGTTCTTTTTATATATTTCACTACTTAAAAATTCTTGTTTCGCAAGTTTTTTATCTATATCCTTACTCATTAAAGTTTTTACATCTTTAATCAACTCTTTGATAGGTCGAGCAGGTGATTGTAAAAGGGGAACATTTATAATAGAATTTATTGATTTAACATCTTCTAACTGTAAAACTTTATTACTAATATTTTGAATATTTTGAATATTTTTATCATTTAACAAATCATCTTCAACACTATATGTAAGTACTAAAAAATCGGGCGCAGTAAATCTTTTAGATATTTGCCTTGTAAATTCTAAATCTTTATCACCTTCAAGCAAAAGAGTCTCAGCACTTGCATCTACCTCTAATTTTAATGCAAAACTTAACATCACTACCATAATCGAAATAATGATAGAAAAGAATATCTTTGGATATTTTAAAAGATAATTATCATAAAGACTATATAACATATTATTTTGATTGTAACTGGGTCATCAGATCATTGATTGTTTTTGTTTGCAAATATTCTCGAAATTGTGCTTTATCTGTTTTTAAAATGCTCACACCCAAAATAACCACATCATAAATCAACCAACTATCTTTATCCATTTTAAGATTTTTTGGTTTATAGAATTTATAAGATATTTCAAGTTTATTATCTTTACTTATTAAGTTTGTAACTAATTCTATTCTATTTTTTTTCGGCTGTTTTACTTTTGTAACTTCTATCTTTTCATCGCTATATGCATCTAATTTTGAAGAATACGATTGTTTCATTCTCTCTACATACAAGTGTACAAATTCTTTTTTATCACTACTATTTAATGTTTTCCATTTCTTACCAAGGCTTAGTTTTGCCATAAGCGTAAAATCAAACATAGGAGTCAGTGATTTTACTATTTTACTATTTCTTAGTGTTTTTTCAAGAGTTTTATCTTTTACAATTACAATAACTTCTTCGATTTTATTTAAAAAATGATCTTTTAATATAGTTTGCTCACTTGCTACTAAATTTTGACTTAGGATAAATAAACTCACTATTAGTAAAATTATTTTTTTCATTTTATTCCTTAATTTGTTTTTCTCGATATTGTTCATATACATCTCTTAAAAATGGATATAAATCTACTGCATCTTTTTTAAGTTTTTCATACTCACCTTCATGAAGAGATACATAATTAACTCTCTCATATGCTTTTAAAAATAATGATTCACCATAACTATTTGTAAGATTATAACCTCTATCATCATGATAATCCACTGGATTAGCTAGAGAATCAGGATACATACTTAATGCATCCCTTAAATTTGATGGTCCAAAAAATGGCAATACTATATGTGGTCCAGCACCAACTCCATAAAATCCTAATGTCTGTCCAAAATCTTCATTATGAGCCTGAAGTCCAAAGTAACTTTTAGCAGGATCAAATAAGCCTAAAATACCTACAGTAGTATTTATAATAAACCTACCTGTCTCTTCCCCACTATTTTTTACTTTTCCTTGTAGTAGATTATTAATTAATCTTATTGGATATAAAATATTATGAAAAAAGTTTCCTACACTAGAACGTATCTCCTTATGCACTACAGTTTGATATCCACTTGCAACTGGAGCTAAAACATATTCAAATACACCATCGTTAAAATTAGTCATTACACGGTTGTAACCACTCAAAGGATCTGACTTTTGTTCAACTTTCATTTCATCTTCAAACTCGTCTAAAAAAGCATCTTCTTCTATCTCTTCTTCAGATTGTTTTTCAAAAATCACGTTTTCTTTCTTTACATATTCTACTTTAGAACTACATCCCGTAAAACTCATCAAATATAAACTTAAACATATAAACACTACATATCTCATATCTTACCCTACTCTAAACGTTTCTGTTGTTTTACACACTTCTGTTAAAAAACACTTTTCACACTCTGGTTTTACAGCTTTACAGATATATCGTCCAAATAGTACCATTGCCTGGTGAAAAATATGTAAATCATCTTTGAGTTTTTTAACTAATTCTACTTCTGTTTGCTCAACTGTTTTACCAAAAGCCAAACCTAATCTATGCGATACTCTAAAGACATGCGTATCAACTGCCATCAAATTTGCGCCATCCGCCTCTATCATAAATACATTTGCCGTTTTATTACCAACACCAGCTAATTTCATGAGTTCTTTTGTATCATGGGGGATATTACCATTGTAATCAGATTCTACACTTTGTGCCATTTTGATAATATTTTTTGCTTTATTATTAAAGAAACTACAGCTTTTTAGTAACTCTTTTACATCTTCTAAATCTGCTACTTCTAACTCTTTTGAAGTTGGATATTTTTCAAATAATGCAGGAGTAATGATATTTACTCTTTTATCAGTACATTGAGCAGATAATATAATCGCAATTAAAAGCTCATAATCATTTGTATATGTAAGTTCGGTTACCGCGTCATTGTACTCTTCTAAAAATCTATCTCGTATAAATATAATATCTTTTTTTGTTGCTTTTTTTACCATTAATTATTATATCTTAAAATAGTTTTACTTTTGTTAATCATAAAAGGTCATTGAGACATTTTAATATACTGTAAATATGTGACTCTACATGTGACTTTCTTTTGTTAAAATATTTATATGGTTATTAAATTATAAGATGTAGACAACGTGAGTTACCCACAATTTTACCACATTTTTTAAATATAATATACATTTACTACATAAAAGGAGTATTTATGCAAGCTGAATCAACTACAAGTGAATTAACAATACTTACTGAAGAAAATGAAAGAGCAAAAGAAACTAGAGAATCAAAATTAAAAGATTATATAACTCCAGAATTTATCTCAAAATATTCAAATTTTATAGATATGGAACATTTATTTAATGAGAGTAACTTTAAAATTGAAAGTGAAAAAGACATTGATACAATTATGCATGATGAATTAAATAAATTTATTATTGAACACACAACCTTTGATTCATGGAATGAAATGCACAAAACAGCAATGGCTCTTTATATAAAAAAATAATTACTTTAAAATTACACCAATAACTTTCATAGCCAAAGATAATGCTTTACTTCTATGACTTAATTCTTTTTTAACACTATTCTCTAATATGCCTAAAGTATTCTCATATCCATCTGGAATAAAAAGAGGATCATAACCAAATCCACCATCACCTTTTTCTTGATTTATAACTTCACCATGCATCCATCCATGTGTAGTATATACTTCTTTTTTGTATGCAACAGCCAGACATGCCGTATAAAATGCTTTTGTTTTTGATATATTCTTTTCATTTAGTTTTGAAATAAGTTTTGTATTATTTTCTTTATCACTTGCATTTTCCCCTGCATATCGGGCGCTATAAATATTTGGTTCATTGTTAAGTGCTGGAACTGTGATACCGCTATCGTCTGATATAACAATATACTCTTTATCATATTTTGATTCTTCTAATCTTTTTACAATATCTTTTGCTTTAATAATAGCATTTTCTTGGAAGGTTTTACCCGTCTCTTCTATCTCAAATGAACCAAGTATTTCACTATAAGGTGTAACAGTGTGTTCAGGTAGCCATCTTTGTATCTCAACAATTTTACCTTTGTTTGAAGAAGCAATAATAATATTCATTTATATATCCTAAGTTTATTTTTAAGATTCTAACATAAAAATAAAATATTTATTCTTATTTACGGTTATTTAGATATAATCGCGAAAATTAAATAAAAAGGTAAAGTATATGTTTAAAACAATTATGCCATTAAGTATGATCATTGCATTTAGATTTTTAGGATTATTTATTGTACTTCCACTTATTTCAGTATACGCATTAAACTTGCCAGGTGCTACACCTACTCTTGTAGGTATTGTAATCGGTGGATATGCTATAACGCAAATGATATTTCAAGTTCCTTTTGGAATAATGAGTGATAAACTAGGTAGAAAAGGGACTATTATTACAGGTCTTTTATTATTTGCAATTGGTTCTATTGTATGTGCATTATCTACTGATATGCTAATGCTTTTACTTGGTAGATTTCTTCAAGGAGCTGGAGCAATTGGAGCTGTTGTAACGGCAATGATTAGTGATATAGTAAGAGAAGAAGAAAGACCAAAAGCGATGGCTTTAATGGGTGGAAGTATAGCTGCTAGTTTTGCATTAGCAATGCTTGCTGGTCCTCTTATTGGTGCTTATGCTGGTATCAATAGTCTATTTTGGATTACTGCTGTTTTAGCTTTAGCTTCAATTTTTATCTTAATTAAAAAAGTACCAAATCCTCCTGTGGTAACACATACCTATCATGATCATAGTAAAATATCTTTTTTAGCAAACCCAAATCTAATTAAAATGAATATTACAAATTTTTTACAAAAAGGTATGATGACTTTTGCTTTTATGATTATTCCTATTATTCTTACTAGAAATTACGGATGGGAAATGATTGATTTATGGAAAGTATATTTACCTGCAATGATAGCTGGTGTTATAGCTATGGGTCCAGCTGCAGTGTTAGCTGAAAAAAAAGGAAAATTTAAACAAATATTACTTATTGGTATCGTATTCTTTGCACTATCATATTACTTAATTGGTAATGCAACATCAGATACTTGGTTTTTAATTGGTGTAGTTGTTTTCTTCATTGGTTTTAATATGCACGAACCAATTATGCAATCACTTACAACAAAATATATCAAAGTTCATGAAAAAGGTAAGGTACTAGGAGTATTTAACTCATTTGGTTACTTAGGTACTTTCATAGGTGGATTTGTAGGTGGTATGTTCTTAATTGAAGTAGATGGTAGTTTTTCTAATAGTTTATATAATATCTCTATGGTTATCGTAGTTATCTCTATATTATGGATGGTTTTAATAGCCACTTTACCAAATCCACTAAAGAAAAAAATTGCATACTTTGACTTAAATGATAAAGATGAAAAGAAATTTGATTTACTTGATAACTTAAATGGTTGTGACGAGTGGTATATTAATAATACAGAGAATATAATCATCATTAAATATGATGCTGACCTTTTAAGTGAAGAAACACTAATAAACAATATTAAAATATAGATTTTATATCTATATTTTAACTTAACTACTTAAACTTTTAATCTCTCTTTATCTATAGTTTTATTTTTTACATCTATTAAGTTTTCATTTTTAAATGTTCTTAAAATACGTGATAGTGTTTCAGGTGTAACATTTAATATCTTAGCTATCTCAATATTTTTTATTTTAAAAAATTCTTCAGGATTATCATAAATAAACTTTGCAATTCTGTCTTTAGCATCTAATACTAAATGACTAGAGATAACTTGTTCTAAATTTTTAATTTTCTGTATTAAAGATGATTGAATTTGAAAAGACAATTCAGGATTGGCATATACAAGTTCTTTGAATTTTTCAAAATCTATTTTAATTAACTCTACATCTGTATACGCCATAGAAGTAGCAGGATATGCAATATTCTCAAAGTTTGCAACTTCAGCAATTAATTCATTAGAATGAAAATATTTCATAATAATCTCTTTATCAGAAGAAGTAACTTTATATAGTTTCACAATACCAGATACTAAACAGTACAAATATTTTGAACTATCTCCTTCATAAAAAATAATGCTATCTTTTGCAAATTTCACACTTGAAGTAATCGTATAAATTTTATCTAATGTTTCGTCATCTAAATTACTAAAGAGCACGATTTCTTTTAACTTATTTTTCATTTCTAGTTATCACTTTTTATATTTATTTCAATTATTAGGAAAATCTCATAAGATTAGACCATTTTGTTGAAATTGTACTTGGATTTAGATTTGTATTCGCTTTGAAGATGATATTAATTATTATAAGTTTGGTAGTATTGTATACAATTATTGAAAGGTTAAAATAACTTAAATGTATTATAATTATCTTTTAGATAAACTCTCCACTTATTATGTTACAAGGAAAAAATTTGTATAAAAAAATTATACTTATATTACTAATATCATTAGAAATATTTGCTGCACAAACTTACGAGACACTTGAATTCAAAGGATTAACACAAATATCCAAAGAAGTAGCACAGGAAACAACTAAATTTAAAAATAATAGTTACTCAAATGAACAAATAAATAAAGCAATAAAAGAATTTTATAAATTTAATTATTTTACAAATATATCAGTAACTAAAGAAAATAATATACTTACATTTACATTTGTTGAAAAGCCTTTTATTGCAAAAATAGAGATGACAGGTTATAAAAATAGAGATGATGAATTAAAATTTTTATATAATAGTATGGGTATCAAAAAAGGTACCATGTATACAAAATACAAAATCAAAAAAGCTAAAAAAGCACTATTATTGGCACTAGAAAGAGAAGGATACATAAACTCCGTAGTAGAAGTTACTATTGAAAATATAAACAAAACTAGTGTTTTGGTTAAATTTGATGTAAATAAAGGTGATCCAATTACTATTACTAAAATAACTTTTCAGGGTGCAAAAGCACTAACAGAAGAAGATTTTAATACAATTATTGCAAATAAAGAAACTGATGTATATTTTACATGGTTTTTTGGTAGAAATGATGGAGAGATGGATTTTGAACAGCTCGAATTTGATAGTTCGAGAATCAGAGATTTATATTTACAAAACGGTTACTTAGATGCAAAAGTAACTGCTGCATTTTCTAAAGTAGATTTTAATACAAATACTGCAAATATAGAATATACCATTATAGAGGGTGTTCAATATAAGGTAAATAATACAATTATCTACCTTGACGAAAAAATTCTTAATGTCGATGATTTATATCCAAAATTACAATTAGAAAAAGAAGACATTTTTAATATTTCGAAACTCAGAAAAGATCAAGAATATATTAAAACACAAGTATCAAATAAGGGTTATGCTTATACTAACGTTAAATTTGATATTAAACCAAACAAAAAAGCAAGAACCGTAGACTTAGTTTATAATGTAATCCCAGGAGATAAAGTATATATAAATGATGTAATTATTTCAGGAAATACTAGAACATTAGATAGAGTTATAAGAAGAAATGTATACCTAGCACCAAGAGATTTGTATAGTTTAACTGATTTTAAAGACTCACAAAACGCTTTAAATAGAACTGGTTTTTTTGATTCAGTTACTTTAAAAAAACAGCGTTTGAGCAGTGATAAAATGAATCTTTTGGTTGAAGTTAAAGAAGCTGCAACTGGTAACTTAACAATCGGTGGGGGATATGGAAGTTATGATGGGTTCTTAATTAATCTAGGCATTAATGACAAAAATATTTTGGGAAGTGGTCTGAACCTTGGATTTTCAATTGAACACTCATCTAAAAAAAATAATTATACAATTTCACTAGCAAATCCCGCAATTAGAGATAGTGTATATAATGGTAGAATAAATATTCATCAAAATGAGACTGAAATAACAAGTTCAAATGAGGCCGAAGGTGGGGATGAAATAACAGTAGAAAAAGGTTTTGGAATTGGAATTGGTCGAAGTATCAATAGACATACAAGAGTTGGAATAAACTATTCATTTAACGATGAAGACGTAAAATATGAATTCCCAACTGAACCTGATCTTCAATTTACAACAAGTGCGTTAACTCCATATATAAATTTTAATAATACAGACGACTTTAATATTCCGAGAAATGGTATAAAAACAGGAACAAGTCTTAAATATGCTGGTGTTGGTGGAGATTCTGAGTACATTTTAAGTTCAACATATTTTAAATATTTTCACTCATTAGAAAGTTTAATAAATTATGACGTAATTTTCCGATATAAAAATAGTATTAAAATTCTTGAAGATACTGGTAATATACCAGATAATACCACATTCTATCTAGGGGGTCCGAGTAGTGTTAGAGGTTATTCTTCATACGCATTTGATCCAGATGATTATAGTAATATTACAAGATTTGGGAAATATTTTACAAACACGGTAGAGCTTAGTTTTCCCCTTATTCCAAGTGCAAAAATGAGATGGGCACTTTTTTATGATTATGGTATGGTTGGAGAAACTAGTTTTAATCAAATCAAAAAATCTGGTAATGGAGCACTTGTATCATGGTTTTCACCAGTAGGTCCATTACAATTTATATTCTCACGTGCAATTAGTCCAGAAAGTGGAGATGATACATCAAGTTTTGAATTTAGTTTAGGTTCAAAGTTTTAATATATAACAAGGTAAATAGATGACACCAAAAAACAGGTTAACAAATGAAGAAGCATTAGATTTAATTCAAAATACTTCACTAATAGACTTAGGGAAAATGGCAAGTGCAAAAAAACTTGAATTACATCCAAAAAAAGTAACAACCTTTGTAGTTGACAGAAATATTAACTACACTAATATCTGTTGGGTAGATTGTAAATTTTGTGCTTTTTACAGACACTCTAAAGATGATGATGCTTATGTATTAACATATGAAGAGATTGACAAAAAAATAGATGAACTACTTGAAATTGGGGGAACACAAATACTTTTCCAAGGGGGAGTTCATCCTAAATTAAAAATCGATTTTTATGAAGATTTAGTAGACCATATTCATACTAAATATCCTATGATAAATATTCATGGATTTAGTTCAATAGAGATAGTATATATTTCAAGAATCTCTAAAATTTCGTACAGCGAAGTTATAAAAAGGTTAAAAGCAAAAGGATTAGCTTCCATTCCAGGTGCTGGAGCTGAAATTTTAAATGATGATGTAAGAGATATAATTGCTCCTAAAAAACATGATGTAAAAGATTGGCTAGAAGTACATCGACAAGCTCATCTATTAGATGTAAAATCAACTGCGACTATGATGTTTGGAACAGTTGAGACAGATGAACAAATCATTGGTCATTGGGAAAAAATCAGAGACTTACAAGATGAAACAGGTGGATTTAGAGCTTATATAATGTGGAGTTTTCAGTCTGCACATACACAATTAGCAAAAGAATTACCAAATATACCAGCGCAAAGTTCAAATAGATATTTAAGACTTTTAGCAGTTGCAAGACTTTATTTAGATAATTTTCAAAATATTCAAAGTTCATGGGTAACACAAGGAAGTTATATAGGTCAAATGGCTTTACAGTTTGGAGCAAATGATTTAGGAAGTACAATGATGGAAGAAAATGTTGTAAGTGCTGCAGGTGCAACGAATACAATGAACCAAAATGAAATGATTGATTTAATTAGAGACTTTGGGGAAAATCCTGCAAAAAGAAATACTGCGTATGACATATTAGAAAGATTCTAATATGTTTACATCAAAACTACATAAACTTTTCATTTTAATACTTTTTATAACACAAGGGATCCTCATGTCAGCAACACTAAAAGAAATCAACAATAATAATACAAATATCCCAGTGATATTTGAAAAAAACAATAACTTACCAATATTTAATCTTCAATTAGTTTTCCAAAATAGTGGATATATTAACGATAAAAAAAACATTGGAATTACAAATCTCACTGCAAAGATATTAAATGAAGGAACAAAAAAATCTGGTGCTATTAATTTTGCGAGAGAGTTAGAAAATAATGCCATATCAATAGATGCATCAACTGGTTTTGAAACTTTTGTAATTGAAATAAGTTGTTTAAAAAGTGAATATAAATTAGCACTACAATATTTAAATACACTTTTAAAAGACCCAAATATCACTGAAGACACTTTAGAGAAAATAAAACTTCTGGAGATGAGTAAATTACAACAAAAAGAAAATGACTTTGATTATATTGCATCTAAAAATTTGAAAAAGTTACAATACAAAGATACTGCTTTAGAATATACAAGCAAAGGTGAAATTAAACACATCAAAAAGATTACTTTAAAAGAAATTGAAAATAAGATCACTAATATCTTGAATCTTGATAATTTAATTATAGTTGTTGGAGGAGATTTATCATTTAAAAATTTCAAAAACGATATTCAAGATACATTAACTTTAATTAAACCACAAGGGAAGACTAAAATAGAAAAGATTAATATTTCTAAAAAAGTTAAAAATGAGGTTATTTTAAAAGATACAGAACAATCTTATATCTATTTTTCAAGTCCTTTTAAAATCAATTATGATTCAGAAGATAGTTATAAAGCAAAAGTTGCTTCATTTATTCTTGGAGGTAGTGGTTTTGGAAGTCGTCTTATGGAAGAGATACGTGTGAAAAATGGTCTTGCTTATAGTGCATACGGAAACATCACAAATAATAAATCACACTCTCACTTTACAGGATATTTACAAACAAAACTGGACAACACAAAAAAAGCTAAAGCCATGGTAAATAAAATCGTTGAAGAGTTTGTAAAATCAGGGGTAACAGAAAAAGAACTACAAGCTGCAAAAAACTTTCTAATGGGCAGTGAACCATTAAGAAGTGAAACATTTTCTCAAAGACTTAATAGAGCATTTCATTTATACTATAAAAATTTGCCTTTTGATTATCCACAAAAAGAATTAAAGAAAATAAATGATTTAACTGTTAACGATTTAAATAGTTTTATTCAAAAACATCAAGAGATAAATAAACTAACATTTTCAATCGTTACTAAGTAGGGATTTGATAATATATAAATTATTATAAGGAATACACTATGAAAAGACTTTTATTAACAGCAACAGCGGCTTTAACAATAGCAACATCAGTTAATGCAGATTTTATTGGAGCTGAAGTTGGTTATGCAGCATGGAACTCAAGCCTTACAGGAAATATTCAAAAAGGCGTTGGTTCATTAGATTTTGAAAATGATTTAGGATATGGAAGTAGTGAAACTAATGGTTTTATGTGGGCATATATTGACCATCCCTTGCCATTCTTACCAAATCTAAAAATACAAAAAACAAACTTTTCAGACAATGCAAGTGGTACAATTAATTCATCAGTAACATTTGGAGGTAAAAACTTTTCTACTTCAGACAATGTAACTAGTGCAATTACACTAGATCAAGTTGATATTATACCTTACTGGAGGATTTTAGACAATTGGGTAAATTTTGATATTGGTTTAAATATTAAAGCAATTGATGGAAGTATTCAAATTGATTCTAGTACACAACATGCAAATGAAGATTTTAGTGTTATTTTACCTATGTTATATACTAAAGCAAGATTCGATTTGCCATTTTCAGGATTAAGTGTTGAAGCCGATTTAAGTTATGTAGGTTATTCTGGAAATAAATTTTCTGATATTAAAGCTGGTATAGTTTATGAAACATCGTATGGTTTAGGTGCAACAGTTGGATATAGGCAACAAAATATCACTTTAGATGATATTGATGATACTTATGGTGATCTAACTATTGAAGGTGCTTACGCAGGTTTATTCTACCATTTTTAGTCAAACTACTTAAAACTATATATAATTCCATCATTATATCTAGTACAAAAATCCAAGTTTTTTTCTTGGATTTCTTTTCATTCATATTTAAATACAAATTAGGTACAATCAAGAAAATATACCTAAGGATTTTAATTGCTAAGATTTGCACCAAGCCCAACTGGAGATATGCATATAGGGAACTTACGAGTTGCACTTTTTAATCATATCTTATCAAAACAACTCAATGAAGAATTACTTATTAGAATAGAAGATACTGATAAAAAAAGAAATATAGAAGGAAAAGAAAAAGATATTCTTGAAATTCTGAATCTTTTCAGTATAAACTATAGTCGAGTTGCTCACCAAAGTGAAAATATCAAATATCATACACAAATGGCTATGAAACTTTTACTTGATAACAAAGCATTTAACTGTTTTTGTACTGAAGAAGCGTTAGATCAAGATAGAGAAATAGCTAAGAAAGAAAAAGTACCATATAGATATAGTGGTTTTTGTGAAACTATCAGTGATGAGGCTAAATTTAACTGTAATGCACCATTTGTTGTAAGACTTAAAAAACCAGAAGAAAATATTAAATTTAAAGATTTAGTAAAAGGTGATTTTGATCATAAACCATTTGATGTAGATAGTTTTGTTATATTAAGAGAAGACAAATCTCCTACATACAATTTTGCTTGTTCAATTGATGATATGTTATTTGACGTTTCTACAGTTGTAAGAGGTGAAGACCAACTTCCAAATACACCAAAACAAATACATATAAGAAAAGCACTTGGTTATGATAGAGAGATTAATTATATCCACTTGCCAATGATTTTAGATTTCGAGACTGGTAAAAAAATGTCTAAAAGAGATGAATCCTCATCAGTTAGATGGTTAGTAGATCAAGGTTATTTACCAGCTGCTATTGCAAACTATCTTATTCTATTGGGATACAACCCTCCCGTTGAAGTTTTTACAATGGAAGAAGCAATGGACTGGTTTGATATCAATAAAGTTTCAAAATCAGCAGCAAAATTTGACATTACAAAATTAAAATACCTAAACAGAGAACATATCAAAATGATGGATGAACTAAGACTCTCTAAAATTTTAGGATATGCAGATAAAGATATTGGAACATTAGCAAAAATATATATAGAAGAATGTGATACAATTAAAGAACTAAAAGAAAAAACAGCATCTATTTTTGAACCAAAAGCTTCTTTAAAAGGTTTCGAAGAGGAATTTAAACAAATAAAAATTTGTTTACAAACTGCACCTTACATTGATAATATTAATGATTTAAAAATATATATCACTGAACAAACTGGATTAAAAGATGAAAAACTATTTACTCCATTAAGATACGCATTAACTGGCAGTACAAATGGCCCGACTATAAGTGAAATATATCCATTAATTAAAAATTATTTAGGAGAGATTGTAAAATGATTGATTCATTATTAGTTGCATTTGCAACATTATTTGTTACTGTAATATCTTTATATAAATGGGTTATAATTATTTCAGCAATATTATCATGGGTACAACCAGATCCATATAATCCAATAGTACAAATGTTAAATAGATTAACACAACCTGCTTACGCATTGGTTAGAAGATTTATTCCAACAGTTTTTGGTGGTATGGATATGGCACCATTAATCTTGATTTTTACATTACAATTTTTAGAAATTTTTGTTCAAAACTTATTTTCAAAAATAATGTAAAAAAAAACAAAGATAAGTTTAGTCTTCTTAAAACTAAACTTGTCTCTTTATTATAAAAAAGAGATAATCTCTTTTTCTAAATCTTTAATATCAATAATTTTATCATGTAATACTTCACTAGAAAACAACTCATTAATTGAAGCAGGTATTTCTAAACTCAATTTTGCAGATATCTCTTTTAATGCAACTTCATCAGAGTAGTTAGCATCATCTTCGTTTAAAGCATTTAATACTGTAGGAGAAAATTTTGTCCACTCAGCAGTTGAATAAATTACAGTTTTTAAATCTTTTGTTTTTAAATCTTCATATGCTTTGATACAAGTAGCTGTATGAGGATCCATTAAATACCCATCATCTACAAAATTTTTAATTACTTTTAATCCATAATCATCATCACTAAAGGTAGCAGAAAAGTATTTTTTTAGTACTTCTAGCTCTACATCAGTATGTTCAAAATATCCTTTTTCATTTAAAGAGTCCATAAGTTCTTTCGTTCTAAAAGCACCACAAATATCATAAATTACTCTTTCTATATTTGAAGATTTTAATATATCCATAGCAGGTGATTTTGTAAGTTTTAAATCTTTACCTCTAATATCATAAATACCAAGTGTAAGCCACTGTGTTAAAATATTATTTTCATTTGAAGCAACCAACATTTTTTCAACAGGAAGACCCATTTTTTGTGCATAATAAGCACCTAAAACATTTCCGAAATTTCCACTTGGAACATCAATATAAATTTTCTCTCCCAAAGTAATTTCATTTTGTCTTAGTAACTCTAAATAACTTTGAAAATGATACACAATTTGAAATATTATTCTTCCAAAGTTCACACTATTTGCAGCACTTAATTTTATACCATCATTTTCTAATTCATCTTTAAAACTTTGAGAAGATAATAAATTTTTAAGAGCATTTTGAGCATCATCAAAATTACCATTGATTCCAATTACTTTTAAATTTTGACCATTTTCAGTAACCATTTGTAATCGTTGAACATCACTAGTTCCACCATCTGGATATAAACAAACTACTTTGATACCCTCTTTATTTTTAAATGTATTTAAAGCAGCTGGTCCAGTATCTCCTGAAGTAGCGGCAAGTATTAAGTACTGTTCACCTCTTTTTTTAGCTACTGCACTTAAGATAGAGCCAAAAGGTTGTAGAGCCATATCTTTAAAGGCACGCGTTGGGCCATGGTATTGTTCATTTACAAATAAATCATCTTTGATTTTAACAACTGGTGATGGATTTTGAGGATCATCAAAGTGATCATATAAATCAAGTGCTTCGTTTATTGTTGCATCATCAATATCTATTTTAAATTCTTTTAAAATATCAAATGCTAACTCTTTGTATGAAGTATTTAAATGTTTTGTTATAAATTCTGTACCAAGTACTGGTATCTCTTTTGGTACATAAAGTCCCCCAAAAGATGAACTTGGATTTAAAATTGCATGAGAGAACTCTACCTCTTTTGCTCTTACTCCATCGTTTCCTCGTGTTTCAATAAAACTCATTTATATCTTTCCTTCATTTAATAAAATTAAGTGATTTTACCTAAAAGCTCGTTAAAAAATATTAAATTGTAAGATGTAATACTTTTTAATTAAGTTGTCAAAATTTAATTTAAATCCATATTAGTTTTATTGAAGAAATTATTTTAGCAAAATTCAAATTACGGATAATATTTTCAATGCCTAGATATTTTATGTAAATAATGAATTGAATTTAGAATATATTTGATAAAATACAAATATTCAAAATAAGGATTCAAATATGTTACTTGGTGTAAATATCGACCACATTGCTGTATTAAGAGAAGCAAGAAAAATAAATGACCCAAACCCATTAGATGCTTTAGGAATTTGTAAGTTATCAGGTGCTGATCAAATAACAATTCACTTAAGAGAAGATAGACGACATATGCAAGATAGTGATACAGAAAATATTATTAGACTTTCTCAATTACCTGTTAATCTTGAATGTAGCATTAATGATGAGATGATTGAAATTGCTTGTAAAAATAAACCACATAGAGTGACTTTAGTACCTGAAAATAGAGAAGAAGTTACAACTGAAGGTGGATTAGATATTGAGAATAATTATAAACAACTTCAAAAAGCCATCAAAAAACTTCATAAAAATGAGATAGAAGTATCTTTATTTATTGATCCAAATAAAAAAATAATTGAATTATCAAAAAAACTTGGTGTTGAATGGATAGAACTACATACTGGAACTTTTGCAAATATATATGCAATGTTAAATAGTGGTCTAAATAAATCACACCATAGTATTAAAAACTTAGAAGTATCAAGAGATGAATTATCTACTAAACTAGAAAATTCAGTAAGAGAAATCAAGGCTTCATCAAAATTAGCAAGAAGACTTGGACTTAAAGTTGCAGCTGGTCATGGATTAAACTACCAAAATGTAAATTACATGACATCTATTAAAGAGATTCAAGAGCTCAATATTGGTCAAAGTATTATTGCTAGAAGTGTATTTATAGGATTAAAAGAAGCTATTATAGATATGAAAGAACTTATAAACTAATGTTAAAAAGAATAGCTATTAGTTTAGGAGACATAAATGGTGTTGGTATACAACTTGCATTAGAAAATCATAATAAGATTTCAAAGTTATGTATTCCAATCTATTGTATTGACAAAAAACTTTTAAATTCTTCTTCAAAAAAACTTAATATAAAAATACCTTCAGATTTTCAAATTCACGGTAAATATCCAAAAACTAGAATCCTTCCAGGAAAAGTAAAAAAAGACTCTGGACAGTTTTCTTATGATTCATTTTTGGCAGCAATAACATTAGCAAAAGAGAATAAAGTTGATGCTATATGTACCTTACCTATTAATAAAGAAGCATGGTCTAAGGCAAACATTCACTATGTGGGTCATACTGATATGTTAAGAGATATCTTTAAACAAGATGCAATTATGATGCTTGGATGTCAAGAAATGTTTGTAGCACTCTACACAGAACATATTCCACTTAAAAAAGTTGTTTCAAAAATTAAAGTTAAAAAATTAACAAATTTTTTAGTTAACTTTACAAAATCGATACATTCTAATAAAAAACCAATTGCAGTACTCGGGTTAAATCCTCATGCTGGAGATAATGGTGTTTTAGGAAAGGAAGAAGATATTATAAAAAAAGCTATATCTAATGCCGAAAAAATCACCAAGGAAAGATTTGATTTACTTGTTCCTGATATTGCTTTTACTCCACATGTAAGAAAAAATTATAAATATTTTTGTGCAATGTATCATGATCAGGGATTAGCACCATTAAAAGCACTGTATTTTGAAGAGAGTATAAATGTATCTTTAAATCTTTCTATTAAAAGAACATCTGTAGATCATGGAACTGCATTTGATATAGCTTATAAAAAAGATAATAATTTATCAAATAAAAGTTATATCAATGCTGTAAAAGAGGCTCTAAACTAGAGTAAAAAATTAACCGTCTTGGTTAATTTTTTCTATAATTACTTCTAAAATATCTTCTGCTTTATCATTATCTATTTGACAAGTTCCAGCAGCATGATGTCCACCACCACCATATTTTAAACATAATTCACCAATATTTGTATTTGAATTTCTATTTACAATAGATTTACCTATAGCAAATACTGTATTTTGATTTTGAAAACCATTTAAAACATGGATAGAGATATTAATTTCAGGATTAACGGCATACATTATAAATCTATTACCTGGAAAAATAACCTCTTCTTCTCTTAAGTCAAGAACAATTAAATTGTTGTACATAATTGAACAATCTTCTAATTGCATTCTAAATTTATCTTCGTAAGACTTATATAAATCAGTTCTTTCTAACACGTCAGGAAGTTTCATAATATCTTCAATATCATGATCGATACAATAATCAATCAAATCCATCATTAACTGATAGTTTGAAATTCTAAAATCTCTAAATCTACCAAGACCAGTTCTTGAATCCATTATAAAACTCAATAATTCCCAACCTTCAGGATGTAAAATTTCATCTACACTAAATTGTGCAGCATCTGCTTTATCAACGGCATTCATCATTAATTGACTCACATTTGGCAGTTTTTCTTTACCACCATAATAATCATAAACTACTCTAGCAGCACTAGGTGCATCAGCGATAATAACATGGTTGTCTGCTTTTCCATTTCGGATTGTTTCACTCTCGTGATGATCAAAAACTATATGTGCCTCTTTACAATATGGCAAATTTGTAATTATATCATTTGATGTAATCTCAACTTTTCCATCTTGCATATCTTTTGGATGTACAAATGTAATCTCATCAATTAAATTAAGTTGTTTTAATATAACGGCACATACTAGTCCATCCATATCACTTCTAGTTACAAGTCTAAATTTTTCTGCCATTTCCAATCCTTTATATTATTCTATAATTATTATGCTAAATTTGTGTATACATTTTGAACATCGTCATCATCTTCAATTTTATCTAATAAAACTGCAAGTTCTTCCATTTGTTCATCAGTAATCTCAATTGGTGCATTTGGAACTCTTTGCAGTGAACCTTTTTCATATTCTAATTCCATCTCATGAAGTTGATTAGAAAGATTTCCAAAGTCAGTATAATCAGCATAGATAGAGATATGTTCATCATCTTCAATTTTAATCTCTTCTAAACCAGCATCAATTAATTCCATCTCTAATTCATCAATTTCCATATCTGGTTTTTTCATTTCAAAAATAGCTTTTCTATCAAAATGAAATTCTAAAGAACCAGTAGGAACTAAAGATCCACCAGCTTTTTTAAATATTGTTTTAATATTTGCTACAGTTCGTGTACTATTATCAGTAGCAGTTTCTATAAAAATAAGAACACCATTATTCCATTTACCTTCATAGTTTACTTCCGCAAGATTTGCAGCATCTTTTGCAGTTGCTCTTTTAATAGCTGCTTCAATATTATCTTTAGGTAAGTTTTGCGCTTTTGCAGTTGTAATTGCACTTCTTAATGTTGCATTTGTATCAGGATCACTACTTCCTGATTTTGCTGCCATAGTGATTGCTTTTGCAAGTTTTGGAAATACACGTGACATATTTCCCCATCTTTTCATTTTTGCTGCTTTTCTATATTCAAAGGCTCTACCCATAGTTATATTTTCTCCTGTTTCATTTTATTAGTTTTATTATATCGAAAATTGAAAAAACTTTTAATTTTCAGATTCTCTTTCTTTTCGTTTTGCTTTCATTTTTGATGTAGCTAATTTTCTCATATCTTCCGTTGTATCTAATTCATCCATTATTTCTAATCCTAATAATGTTTCAACACAATCCTCTAAAGTAACGATACCTTCAGTTTGATCATATCCATCAACTACAATCAACATATGACCTTTTGTTTTAGTAAAACTTGTAAGAGCTTTTAAAACAGGTATATTTTCATGAATTCTCTCAACCTTAATCATAATCTCTTCCATCGTAACATTAGAATTAGTGATAGCATGTTTAAAAATCTTTTTTGTAAGTACCATTCCAACAATATTATCAATGGTACCATCATAAACAGGAACTCTTGAAAATTTATATGTTCTTTTGTCATCCAATAAGTCTTTTAAAAGTGTATTTTTATCAACCGCAAAAACTACACTTCTGGGTGTCAAAATATCTTTTATTTTAATCGCTTTTAAACTAAGTGTATTTTCAATAATATCTGATTCAATATCATTTATTATTCCATCTTCTTCACTTAATAATGCTGTATGTATAAGTTCTTCTCTAGATACAGTTTCTCCATCATTATTTTTATTTATTTTTCTTGTCACAAATAATGTTATAAGAACAATTGGATATGTTATAAAAATAAATATATTTATAATCTTAGCTGCTAATGGTGCTAATTCTTTCCAATAAATTGCACCTATTGTTTTAGGAATAATTTCAGCAACAAATAATATTAAAAAAGTCAACACTATAGAGACTAATAAAACTAAAGTACTATCATTATTAAAAACAGTTTGTGCTTGAACACCAATAGCCGTAGCACCTAATGTATTCGCAAATGTATTTAAGATTAAAATAGAAGAGATTGACTTATCAACATCTCGTTTTAAATCTTTGAGTAATTTTCCTGCAGTGGGATTTTCTTGTTCTAATACCGAAATATAAGACACATTTGTAGATAACAAAATTGATTCTAACACAGAACACAAAAAAGAAACACTAATAACCAGGAAAAATAAAAAGACTAAATATTCCACAAATAACCTTTTTTAGTAGATTTTAACAGCCGGGGGGGATAGGTATCCAATGTATTTACTCCATATAATTTAATTTTAATTATTATATCAAATAATATATTAAGTTTTAGCTTAAAATACTTTTCCTATAGAACTAACTACTTTTCCTAATACATTTATACCATCTTTATTAACAATCTGCATTGGATATTCTTTATTATCTGATATTACATCTAAGCCACCATCAACCCTACGTTGTATTCTTTTTACAAATAATCCATTTTCATTTATAAATGCATAAATTCCATCTTTACTTACGTTTTGTTTTGTTTTATCTATAAAAATAATATTTCCATTATTTAATGTAGGTTCCATACTATCACCAGTTACATTAATAGCTTCAATATTTTTTACATTCTCCTTACCACCTATTATATTTACAAAAAAATCGGGTAAGTCAAGTTTTTCATAGTTATCTTCCTCATCATAAGCACCACCACCAGCACTTACACTTACTGTTGGAAAATATTTAATCCAGTATTTATCAGTTGAATCAATTAGACTACTTGGATCTTGTCCATATAACAACCAATTTATTGATATTTTTTTCACAGCACAAAAATCTAATATATTAGAGAAAGGTACACTATTTCTTTTTTTCATTGTTGCAAAATTTACACTAGTTAAATCTAAAGCAGTTGCGATTTCTTTATCAAATACTTTTCCATCTTTTTTTTCACTTGATAACACATCTCTTAGTTTTTCGATTATTTCATTTATATTAAACATAATTCAAATCCTTATTATTGTTACATTATTCTTACATAAATTGTAATAAATATATTATATCACAAATATCAATTTTTTTACAAATTTTAATTGCATTATGCAATTTTATTTAAAGAAATCTATTTTTTTTGTAATACTTTTAAAATAAAAACCAAAAAAGGATTTAGAATGAGTGCTAAATACAACAAATTATCAAAAAAGATAGATTTATTTATTTATAAACTATGTGAAATCATCCTGTAAAACGTAGCATTAATGTAGCAATTTTAAAATTTTGGAGTGATTACCATCAATTTCAATCAGTCCTAAAGCATTTTTTTTATAAAATATGGAAATTTTAGTTTGAAGTGGTTACTTTAACCTACTTTTTAAAACAAGATAAAACGGAGTAATTTATGGAAGAAGTAAATTTAGTCTCAGAAGCCTTAAAGTTTATGGCTTTAGGTATGGGTATTGTTTTCTTATTTTTAACGGTTATGATTTTTGTATTAAAATTGCAAGCGTACTTAATAGCAAAATTTTTTCCTGTAGAAGAGAAAGAAAAAGCCTGTTCATGGAAGCCAAAAAACAATGCTGCTATCACAGATGACAGAGATACTACAGCTGCAATCACTGCGGCAATTATACACTATAACAATCACAAAGGTAAATAATAATGTCAAAAAAATATATTGATGTAATGGACACAACATTTAGAGATGGTTTTCAATCTGTATTTGGTGGTCGTGTTCTTATGGATGATTTTTTTCCAGCTGTAGAAGCTGCAAAAGAAGCAGGTATTACACATTTTGAGTTTGGTGGAGGAGCTAGATTTCAATCACTTTATTTCTATCTACAAGAGAATGCATTTGAAATGATGGATAAATTCAGAGCTATCGTTGGTCCCGATGCAAATTTACAAACACTTGCACGTGGTATTAACACTGTAATGTTAGATACTGGAAGCAGAGAATTAATTGATTTACATGCCAAAATGTTTGCAAAACATGGTACAACAACAATTAGAAACTTTGATGCTTTAAATGATGTAAATAATCTTGAATATTCTGCACAATGTATCAAAAATCATGGTCTTAAGCATGAAGCAGTTGTAACAATGATGGATTTACCACCAGGATGTGAAGGTGCTCATGATGTTGCTTTTTATGAAAAAACATTAAGACAAATTCTTGATAGTGGACTTCCATACGATTCTATTTGTTTTAAAGATGCTAGTGGTACTGCTAACCCAAATAAAGTTCATGAAACTATAAAAATGGCTAGAAGACTATTAGGTGAAGATACTCATATTAGATTACATACTCATGAAACTGCTGGTGTTTCAGTTGCTGCATATTTAGCTGCTCTTGATGCTGGTGCTGATGGTATTGACTTAGCTAACTCTCCAGTTAGTGGTGGTACATCTCAACCTGATATTTTAACAATGTTACATGCTACTAAAGGTACAAACTATGATCTTGGTGGATTAAGCATTGATAAAGTTCTTAAATATCAAGAAACATTAAAAGGGTGTTTAAGTGACTACATGATGCCACCTGAAGCAACTCAAGTTTCACCATTAATTCCATTTTCACCAATGCCTGGTGGAGCTTTAACTGCAAATACTCAAATGATGAGAGACAATGATACTTTAGATAAGTTTCCTGAAGTAATCAAAGCAATGCAAGAAGTAGTTGAAAAAGGTGGTTACGGAACATCTGTTACTCCTGTTTCTCAATTTTATTGGCAACAAGCATATGCAAATGTATTTTTTGGACCATGGAAACAAATTGCTCCAGGTTACGGGAAAATGGTATTAGGTTACTTTGGTAATACACCAGTTGAACCAGATGCTGAGATTGTTAAACTTGCTTCAGAAAAATTAAAACTTGAAGTTACTAAAGAAAATCCTCTAGATATTGCAGATAAAGATCCTAAAAAATCAATTGCGGCATGGAAAGAAAGACTTGAAATCGAAGGTTTAGAAACAACAGAAGAAAATATATTTATTGCTGCTGCTTGTGACGAAAAAGGTATTGCGTTTTTAAAAGGCGATTCTCCACTTAATGTAAGAAAAATTAGTGAAGAAAAAACAGAAGAAAAAGTAGAAGAAAAAGGAAATTCAAAAATGGCTGATGGTAATTATACAGTAGTAGTAGATGGTAAAAAATTTAGTGTTCAAGTTGCAGAAGGTAATGCAGATATTCAAGTTGTAGCTCCAGTTGCAACAGAAACTCCAGCGGTAACTCCTGCTCCAGCAGCAGCTCCAGCTCCAACAGGTGCAGGTACTGAAATCGGTGCTTCTGTAAATGGAAACGTATGGAAAATTTTAGTAAACGTTGGAGACAAAGTTGAAAAAGGTCAAGTTGTAGCTATTTTAGAAGCTATGAAAATGGAAATTGATATTGAATCTCCAGTAGCTGGATCTGTAGTATCTATTCCTGTTAAACCAAATGATGCTGTTGAAGAGGGTCAAACTATAGCTGTTATAGCTTAAGTGATATAAAAACAAAAGTTTGGAGAAAACAATGAATAAAAAAATCATTTCTGTTGTCTTGATAATGTTGATATCACTTTTTAGCATCAACGTATTTGCAGGTGGTACAGAATCAACAGAAACAAAAACAGAAAAAGTAGAATATGAAAGTAAAACATTAGTTGAACTTATTACTTCATTTTATGAAACAACAGGTATTAATGCTTTAACTAATCCAGGGGATGATGTAATGACATCAGAATCTCATGCGGAAGACGCTAGGTTAATGACTACTTTTGAGCAAACTTGGGGAAGACTAATAATGTTCTTAATTGTTGGAATTTTATTTTACCTAGCAATTGCAAAAGGATTTGAACCATTACTATTATTACCTATAGCATTTGGTGGATTATTAGCTAATATTCCTCTTGCTGGTATAGGTGGAGAAAGTGGAATGCTTGGTATTATTTATAATATGGGTATTGCAAATGGATTTTTCCCACTACTAATTTTTATGGGAGTTGGAGCTATGACTGATTTTGGTCCGCTTCTTGCTAACCCTAAAACTGCTATTCTAGGTGGTGCTGCTCAATTTGGAATCTTCGGTTCATTAGTTGGAGCTGTTGCTATTGGATTTGATATGCAAGATGCAAGTGCTATTTCTATTATTGGTGGTGCTGATGGTCCTACTTCTATTTTTATTGCAAATGCATTAGCTCCACATTTACTTGGTGCTATCGCAGTTGCTGCATATAGTTACATGGCTTTAGTTCCTGTTATTCAACCTCCAATTATGAGAGCATTAACAACTGAAGCTGAGCGAAAAATTAAAATGCCTAAATTAAGACAAGTACATAAATTGGAAAAATTATTTTTACCAATACTTATTTTAATGTTAGCAGTTATATTTTTACCTGAATCTACACCTCTTATTGGTGCATTTGCATTTGGTAACTTTGCAAAACAATCTGGTGTTGTTGATAGATTAAGTGATACAATGCAAAACTCATTAATTAATGTTGTTACTATTTTTCTAGGACTAGGTGTTGGATCAAAGTTAGCAGCTGATAAATTCCTTGTATTAGATACTATGGGAATTATGTTAATAGGTCTTATCGCTTTCTCAGTAGGAACAGCAACTGGTGTACTTATGGCTAAATTAATGAATAAATTAAGTCCAGCCGATCAACAAATTAATCCATTAATTGGAGCTGCAGGTGTATCTGCTGTTCCAATGTCTGCAAGAGTGGTAAGTAAAGTTGGTCAAGAATACGACAAATCAAACATATTATTAATGCATGCAATGGGTCCAAATGTTGCAGGTGTTATTGGTTCAGCGGTTGCAGCCGGTGTACTTTTATCGATATTTAAATAGGAAAAATAATGTTAGAAATTAAAAATTCACTTGGCTTAAAAAATGTAAATAATATTTACAGAAATATGGATAGAGAAGGTCTTATTAATAATGCTATAGATCATGATGGTGCTGTTATTGCATACAATGGAGCAACTATCATAGAAACTGGTATTTTTACAGGAAGAAGTCCAAAAGACAAGTATTTTGTAAGTCAAGATGCATCTGAAAATTATGTTGCATGGGGTGATGTTAATCAAAAAGTTTCTCAAGAAATTTATGAGGAACTTTTAGAAAAAGCAAAAGATCAATTAAGTGACAAAGACTTATATATTTCTGATGTATATTGTGGGGCTAGTCCTACAAGTAAAAAATCTGTTAGATTTATTACTGAAATTGCATGGCAAGCTCATTTTATTGATAATATGTTCATCATGCCAAAAGAGGAAGATTTAGATGGTTTCAAACCTGATTTTACAGTTTACAATGCTTGTAAAACTGTAAATGAAGATTGGGAAAAACATGGATTAAATTCTGAAGTTTTTGTTGTATTTAATATTGAAGAAAATACAGCAATTATTGGTGGAACATGGTATGCAGGTGAGATGAAAAAAGGTATTTTTTCTATGATGAATTACTGGCTTCCATTAGAAGGTAAACTTCCAATGCATTGTTCTGCGAACATTGGTAAAGATGGAGATACAGCTTTATTCTTTGGTTTATCAGGAACAGGGAAAACTACTCTTTCTACAGATCCAGATAGAGCACTTATTGGTGATGATGAGCATGGTTGGGATGATGAAGGTATCTTCAACTTCGAAGGTGGTTGTTATGCTAAAGTTATTAATTTAAATAAAGATACAGAACCTGAAATTTATAAAGCAATTAAAAGAGGTTCTATCCTTGAAAATGTTGTTTATGATGAAGATGATGGTGAAAAATTAGTTAACTATGATGATGGTAGTAAAACAGAAAATACAAGAGTTTCTTATCCAATTGAATATATTGATAATTTTCAAGAATCAATGATGGGTGGCCACCCAGAAAACATAATTTTCTTAAGTGCTGATGCATTTGGTGTTTTACCTCCTGTTTCAAAACTAACTCGTGAACAAGCTATGTATTACTTTTTAAGTGGTTACACTGCTAAAGTTGCAGGAACTGAGAGAGGTGTTACTGAACCTACTGCTACATTTAGTGCTTGTTTTGGAGAAGCTTTTTTACCTTTACATCCAACAGTTTATGCAAAACTTCTTGGTGAAAAGATTGAAAAACATAATGCAAATGTTTATCTTGTAAATACAGGATGGACTGGTGGTTCATATGGTGTTGGGAAAAGAATGAGTATTAGAAATACAAGAGCTTGTATTAATGGTATTTTAGATGGTAGTATTCAAGATAGTGAATTTGAAACATTACCATTATTTAATCTAGAAATTCCTAAAACACTAAAAGGTGTTGATACAGAAGTTTTAAATCCTAGAAATACATGGGAAGATAGAATGGAGTATGATGATACTGCTAAAAAGCTAGCACTTATGTATAGAGCTAACTTTAAAAAATACTTGACTGAAGATAGTAATTTTGATTTTACAGCGGCAGGTCCAGAAGCTAAACTATAATACGTTTAAGTTAAGTATATATAAAAAAGAGAGTTTTTTAAACTCTCTTTTTTTATGGAAGAAAATTAAAAAAACTAATTTTCAGAATTAAATAAGAAATACAGATTGGTTAAAAATGCATTACAAATTTCATAAAGTTTACATAGAACTTACTAACATATGTGGACTAGAGTGTAGTTTTTGTCCAACTAAAACTACAAAAAAACATACTATGAGTTTAGATTTTTTTGAAGATATTTTGATTCAATTAAAACCATATACTAAAGATATTGCTTTTCATGTATTTGGAGATCCATTGGTACTATCAAATTTAGAAAAATACTTGGATATTTCACTTAAACATAATTTTAAGGTACATATTACTACTACTGGATTTTATTTGAAAAATTTTGATTTAAATATTTTTTTACACAAAGCAATTAAACAAATCAACTTTTCACTCAACAGTTATAATAAAAATGAAATGAAATGCGAGCTCAGTGAATATTTAAAACCGATGTTTGACCTATGTGATTTAAAACTTACCAAAAAAATTCATAATTTTATAAACTTTCGTCTTTGGAATCTTGATGAAGATAATAGTGAAGATAAATTTAATACTGAAGTATTTCACATTTTATCGAATAAATTCAATATAGACTTATCTAATATTGATTTTAATAAACCTAAACGACTTGAAAATCAAATCTTAATTGATTTTGATAAATATTTTAAATGGCCATCTTTAAATGATCAAGAGCACACAAATGGATACTGTCATGGATTGAGTGCACAAATTGCAATACTTGCAAATGGCACAGTTGTCCCTTGTTGTTTAGATAGTTTTGGAGTAATTAATTTAGGTGATTTACATAAAATACCATTAAAAGATATTCTATTTTCTGAAAAATCTCTCAACATTGTGAATGGTTTTAAAGATAATATTGCAGTTGAAGAATTATGCCAAAAATGTACATTTAAAAATAGATTTAAGAAAATATAAAATCACAAGTAAAATTCGATATAATTGCATTTATGAATAAACAAAATAAAAGATTAGCAGTAGCATTCACAGGTCCTTCTAATAGTGGGAAAACAACACTCATTGAAAAAATCTCAGTTATATTACATAAAGAGGGATTTAAAGTAGCAATAGTTAAACATGATCCAAAAGATAAAGCTAAATTTGATAAAGCAGGTAAAGATAGCGATAGATTTTCTAAAACCGGAGCTGATGTTGCTGTGTTATCAGATACAAGAACAACTTTATTTAAACAACAGAGATCAGAAATATCTGATGTTATATCCATGTTTGATACATTTGATTTTCTTTTAGTTGAGGGATTAAAAACTATTCCATTACCTAGAATTTGTATTCAAAGAAATTCATTAAATAGTGATTACTTTGGAGTAAGTGATTCGCTTGCTGTTGATGAAAGCATAGAAAAAAGTCAAATCCCAAAAGATATGAATGTATTAGATTTAAATAACATTGATCAAATAATTCAATGGATAAAAAATAACGCTAAAGAAGTATAAAGGAAATAGAATATGAATGAAATAATTGAATCAATAAAAAAATCTACAATTGAGATACAAAAAATCATAGCACAAGGTGATATGGGTAAAAGTGAAGAGCAAAACTCTACAGGTGATACACAATTAAAGCTTGATATTATTAGTGATGAAGTAATTGAAAATAATTTTAAACAATTAAAATCTGTTAAAAAAATAGTAAGTGAAGAACAAGAAAATATTATTGATATTAATGAAGATGGAGAATATCTAATAGCATATGATCCACTTGATGGAAGTAGTTTAGTAGATGTAAATCTGTCTGTTGGTTCTATTTATGGTATTTACAAAAATGATTTTACAGGAAGTAATATTGTGGCTTCTATTTATGTTGTATTTGGGCCAAGAATTGAGATGGTTATTTGTGATGGTGACACAGTTAAACTTTACAGAATGAAAAATACAGATTTTTATTATGTTACAGATATTAAGATGAATGAATCTGGTACTTTAAATTCACCTGGATCTACTCAACAATGCTGGTATCCACACCATAAAGAGATGATTAATAAAATGTTTGAAGAAAACTATGAATTAACATATAGTGGTGGTATGGTTCCAGACTTACATCATATTCTTGTACGTGGTGGTGGATTATTTTCATACCCAGGAGCAAGTGATAAACCTGATGGTAAATTAAGACAACTATTTGAAGTTTTCCCTTATGCACATATTTTTGAAACAGCTGGTGGTGGAGCTACAAATGGACAAGGAAGAGTATTAGAAATTGAAACTAGACATATTCATGATACATCTCCTTGTTTTTTTGGAAGTAATAGCGAAATTAATAGAGTTATAAACGCCTATAAATAAAATATGCAAGATACAAATCTAGAAACTCAGAAAGATAAATGGCAAGTTGTATTAGATGCTGAAATCGTAATACTAAAACAATGCCAAATTAAACACAACGTTGAATCGTGTATGAAATGTGAAAATCTCTTAGATTGTGCAGTTAGGGATAAATATATTAAAATAGTTTATGAAAGTATGAACAAAGGAAGTGGTGGTGGATTTGAATTCTAAGATACTTCCTAGTCCATGTTTTGTATGTGAAGAGGATAAATTAGAAAATAATCTACAAGTACTTAATTCTATTCAAAAAAAAGCCGATGTTACAATACTATTAGCCCTAAAAGGTTTTGCTATGTACTCAACTTTTGATATTTGCAAAAAATATCTCAAAGGGTGTTGTGCAAGTGGTTTAAATGAAGCTATTTTAGCAAAAGAAGAATTTGGAGGAGAAATACATACATATTCCCCAGCATTTAAACCAAATGAATTTGAAAAAATTAGCCAAATTTCAAATCATATTGTGTTCAATTCTTTTTCTCAATTAGAACTTTATAAAAATCAAATCAAATCAAAAAATAGTATTGGTCTACGAATAAATCCAGAATGTTCAACAGTAGATGTTGATTTATATAATCCTTGTGGACTCAACAGTAGACTTGGTATTACAAAAAAAGAATTTAGAGAGGTGTTACCCTCAATTATTGATGGGTTCCATTTTCATGCTTTATGTGAACAAAATGTAGATGCTTTAAAATTAGTTTTAGAAAAATTTGAAAGAAATTTTAAACATTTTTTTAAAGAATTAAAATGGATAAACTTTGGGGGAGGACATCATATCACAAGAGAAGATTATGATGTAGATGGTTTAATTTCACTTTTAAAAGAATTTAAAACTAAATATCCTCATTTAAAGATTTACCTAGAACCGGGTGAAGCTATAGGTTGGCAAACAGGTTATTTAGAAGCAACGGTATTAGATATAGTAAATAATGGAATGGATATAGCTATTTTAGACACTAGCGCAGAATGCCATATGCCCGATACTTTAGCTATGCCATATCGTGCTGATATTAGAGATTCTGAAGGTGCATTTATAAAAGAATATACATATAAACTCACAGGAAACACTTGTTTAGCGGGTGATGTAATTGGTGATTATTCTTTTGATAATAAACTATGTATAGGTGATAAAATTATTTTAGAAGATATGATTCACTACACTATGGTAAAAACTACTACTTTTAATGGTATTAATCTACCTTCTATTGCAATAAAGAAAAAAACTGGTGAGTACAAGATAGTTCGTAACTACGACTACCAAAGCTACAAAGATAGACTTTCATAAATTTATGTATTTCTTATAAAATCTACAAAAACTTTAATTAATTATATATTTAATATGTTATAATTAAAGAAAATATAAGTAGGATACTTAATGAATGATATATTATTAAAGAAAATAGATTCTTTACCACCATTACCTAAAACAATTATTGACCTAGAAGAGTTCAAAAAATCTTCAAACAAAGACCTTGATGTTTTACTACAAATCCTAGAACAAGATCCTTTAATTATTGCTACTTTACTTAAAGTTTCTAACTCTGCTATGTTTGGGTTTAACAACAAAGTTGAAAATCCAGGACGTGCTATACATCTTTTAGGTGTTAACTTTACTTTATCTATTGCTTTTGGTAGTGCAATTAAAAATGCATTTGATACAGATTTAAGAGCATACAATATGACAGCAGATGGTTTTATGAGACTATCAAATATGTCTTCTAATTTATTAAAAGAATGGATTGGGAAAACTGATAATGCTTTAAAAGAAGACTTATTATTACCTGCTTTCTTATGTGAAACAGGAAGATTTGTTTTAGCCGGTGTTGCTACTGAAAAAGGTATTGCTGATGAATTCCATGGTAAAATTAAACAAAATCCATTAGATATTGAAAATATTGAAAAAGAATATTTTGGAGCATGCTCTACACAAGTAACATCTTCTATTTTTAAACATTGGAACTTAAGTGATAGTTTAGTAGAAACTATTACATATGTGAATGACATTGATAACTGTCCTGATCAGTATAAAAAAGAAGCACAAATTTTAAATATTATCAATACAATTTGTAATGTAACAGATCCTTTAGACGATCAATTTGTTGAAGCTGGTATGGAAAAAGCAAAAAGCTTTGGACTAGAAACTAAGTTTCTTGCAAAAGCTGTTGAAAAATTACAAGACAGAATGTTAGAAGAATAAAATAATTTAGAAGATATTTTATCTTCTAATTATTTTTAATCGCTTTAATTGCTAATGATAAATTGTTAGTAATTTCTTCTTTACTCATATTTCCCTCTATCGTTCCAATTTTCACTTTACCTATATAAACTCTATTTATAACACCTTCGTTATTTACCTTATAAATAAAATATTTAACTGCATCAGATGTAGGAACTGTTAAAAAGTTTCTTATATTTCCATCTCTATCATAAATCCAAGGTATATGTTTTTCACCCTTTAAATTCGTATTTTTTGTATGTGCTTGCCATCTTTTAATGAACCAAGGAGCATCCGATACATTAGAAACTATAACAAATTTTCCAACTGGTAAGTCTAACATTTTTTCTAAATCATCTGCTAAAACTATTGATTCATGATTTCCAACATAAATGATTGTATCTTTTTTGATAATACTAGCAGCATTAAACTCTTGATTTTCATATCCTATTAATTCAACTGTTTTAGGTAAATCAACTAAAGTAATCTCTTTCTTTTCTATTTTTACAGGAGCATCTACGGTTAAAAATGTCAATCCTACAAGTATTACAACACTTATAGTAATTAACTTTACTGTTGGCCATATTTTCATCTATTTAATCCTTTTCACTTCTCTTTGAAATAATCTATCTGTTTTAATACTCAAATCTAATTTATCGTTGTTTATTATATTATTAACTAACTGTTTTGCTAAATAAGGAGCAAGTACAAAACCCCTACCCCCAACACCTGTTAATACATAAGCATTTTTAAATCGAGTAAACCTTTTATTCTCTACATGTGTCCCATTAACTAAATAAGGAAACTCTTCTAATGTTTTTGCACTGTCTATAATATCCCCAACAATAGGAAAATAATCAATACTACATGCTCTAGCACCAACATAATGGTTAAGCACAGATACCTCATCTAGTTTTTTTATATCATTAGCTTTTGTAAGTAATTCTAATGTATTTGATTCAATATCTTTAATACCATCTACATCTCTATGATGAGTTGCACCAATAGATACAAGATATTTATCATCATTTAGTGCTGTACTTTGAGATATAGAACATGCTTTATGATAATTATGGGAAAAGGTGCTTGATGTTGAGATATCAATTCTTTGACCCCAAACAGCTCGTATTTTTAAATAAAATTGATCTATTAAAGAAACATCACTGCCACTTGTAAATATGATATTTTTAGTTTTTATTTCATCATTTAAAAACCAAAAATCGTTTCTATATTCTAAGTTTCTAACATCATAGTTAAATTTTGTATCAATGTTGTTTTCACAACTTGAGATAATTGATTTACACATGGTAAAACTATCAACTACACTACCTATTTTAAAGTAATATCCTTGATCTTCTTTTTCGTAATCAAAGTCCATAAAAGGGATGTAACTTTCAAATTTTTTTTCATCTTCATCATTTTGAGGAATTCTTGTTGTACCACAATTGTTAAAATGTTTTGGAAAGTTTTCTTGATAAAATGCAGTTGAATATTTTAAGGACTTAGTAACTAAATCTTTAAAAGAATTTTTTTTACCTAATAAAGGAGATAAAAAAGCACCCGCAGCACCTGAAGCTCCAGTTGCCACGTCAGTATTTTTATCTATTAAAAGAATATTTTCGTTGTGTTTGGCTAATTCATAAGCAACGCAACATCCAGATATCCCAGCACCAATTATGACATAATCATAATTTAACATTCAGAAGCTTTTACTTTTCCTATCTCATATTTTGAACCAAAATAGAATGGTGTTTTCTTAGAAATATCACCACCTATTTTTAAGTCAGATATGTTATTTTCTCCATCAATAGCTTCTCCACCAGCTAATTCAATGATGTAAGATATAGGATATGCTTCAAAAACTAAATCTCTTTTTCCTTCAGGGTCTTTTAAAGTTTTTGGAGAAGAATATAATCCCCCTCGTTTAAATAAAATCTGATTCATATCTAAAGTTAAAGAATTACTTAGTCTTAATCTATATCCTTCGTCAAACAATCCCTCTACAAGTTTTTTATGGTTTTGGCTAAAAGTTGTAACATCACCATCTGTTGAGTTGATTTTTCCCTTATTTTCTAAATGGAAAGGTTTAACATCTACAAAATCTTTACCATCAAAAGCATAAAACTCTACACCTAAATCTTTTGTAGCATATACAAGTTGAAAAGTTGGTCCATATGTTACATAACAAGAAGCCACTAAACTGTGTCCTTCAATATTTTCATCATATACACCAAAGATACTTCCAACTGAAAAACCTAAATCTAATAAATCTATATTATCAATAGCAATAAAACTAATAATATACTGACCACTTTCATTTAATACTTCTATTTTTTTATCATCTTGAGTAACGATAGCTTTTACACTACTGATAGATTTAAATTCTGTTTTTGCAATTTGGTCACAGTATTGTTGTACATTTATATTTGTTTGATTTAAATCATCTAAAACAACAAATTCATCATAATTTGTAAATACTTTATTTTCTATAGTCTTTGATATATTTGTTATTGCTTTGAATACGCTATCCATTAATAAGTCCTTGTGTAATATTCTATTATTTGTATATTAATTAAAGACGTATATTATCTAAATATTCATAATCTTATGCTGATGATTATGAATATTAATTGTTACGCAGATTTTAGACCTAAATCTAGATTTGACACATAAGTATTTAACTTTTGAGCTGTTGGACCATCTTGTATTTCATTATTTACCATTGACATTATTGATTTAAATTTTGATAAATCTATTGAATCAGATGTTTCATCTTCACTTTTGAGAGCATCCATTAATGAACCCACAAGTTTCATTGTATAATCAGCCATATCATCACTTGAAATTCCATCATACAATGCTTGTTCAGCAGCTGTTACAATACCATCTTCATTCAAATCAGCTTCATCATATTCTTCATTTGAAGAGGATTCACCTCCCCCTCCACCGCCTGGACCACCTCCACCAGGGCCTTGACCTCCTGCTGGAGGCTCAACGCCTAAACTAGTTAATGTATCACCAACTTCTTCTTTTGACATTTCACCACTTGCTACATTTTCAAATAATGTTTGTAAACCTTGTGCTAGCTCTTCTTGTGTAATATTTCCATCACCGTCACTATCCATACCACTCATTAGTTCTTCTGAAATATCCAATTCATCAATAGATAATAAACCATCCTCATTTGTATCATTTTTAGTAAAAATTTCACTGGCCATTTGTGAAGCATTTGGCATTGCACCTGGTTTTTGTGGTGGAGAAGGAACATCTAATCCCATATTTGTTAACAGCTCACCAAATTCTTGTGGAGAAGTTGTACTATTTTTCATATTTTCTAACATTGTTGAAAAACTAGTTTCTATTTCACTAGAACTTAAAGAGCCATCTCCATCTTCATCTATACTCGAAAATGTTTCATCCGATAAATTTACTTCATCTATTGAAAGTAAACTATCGCTATTTAAATCACTAGTTTCCATTACTTTACTAGAGAATTCACTTGCACTAGGTGGCGCACTTCTTTGTGTATGTTGAGCTTGTTGCATCATACTACTACTAAAACTTGAGCTTGAAATATTCATTATTTACCCCTTTGTTATATTCTAAAAAAATTATAACTGTATAGAGTAAACGAAAGGTAACAATATTACAGTTTTATACTAAAAGTATTAATACTATTTTCAAAATTATATTTAAGCTGCAAGTTATGTGCTTTTAAAATACTATTAACTATATATAGTCCAAGACCTAATCCATCTGTACTGTTTTCATATTGTCTACTAAAAGGTTTATTATATTTTTGAATATCCTGGGATAATTGTTTACCTCTACTTTTAATATAGATAGTATTGTCTTTTAATATTACTAAGGGTTTATCTTCACCATATTTCATAGCATTATCAAGTAAATTTTTAATTGTTAAAGCAAATAGTTCAAAATCTACAACGGCAACTATATTATCAACTACTTCTAACTCAATTGCGTCAATATCACTTAACAAAATATCTAAAGAATGATCTATAATATCGACAATACGAAATTCTTCTTTATGTATTTTTATATTTCTTGAAGTAAACTCTTCAATTCTTGCAAACTCTCTTAAGAGATATTCAAGTCTAAAAAAAGCTTTTTTCAAACTATCTTTAAATTTACTATCTTCCATCATATTTGAAATTAGTAAACCTTTTGTTATGGGTGTTTTTAATTCATGCATTATGTTTCTTAAAAATAAATTTCTAGAATTTGTTAAATTTCTAATCTCTATTATTGCATTATTAAACTCATTTGAAACCTCGCTAATTTCATCATATCCTTTACATGAGGTATCTATATCTAAATTACCTTTAGCAAAATCAAGAATATTTTCTTTTAATTGAGTCAAAGGTCTCAATTTATTAATTAAAAATATATAAAATACCAAAAATACTATATTTAAAAGCACAGATAATATAATGATATATTGACTTTTAGCAGTCTGTTGTATCTTATCTTTTATAAATAACTTCTCAAATCTAGCAGTAAAATAAAAGAATCTAAATCCTTTATATTTATACAACTTCCATTCTTTATCTGTAGCTTGAAGTTCTCCTTTATTACTTACTTCAAAATAGGGAATAGTAGATACTTCTAAATCATATTTATTCAGTACTTCATTTAAAGCATCTGGTGTAAAAAACTTTTTATTAAACATTTCGGGGGATAAAAATGGTAATCCATCTTTTGCTCTGGGAGGGGGAGGAAAACTAAATCCTCTAGGTGGAGGGGGAAACCTGTGCATTCTTCCATTTTTTTTAAAGATATGATCTTTAGCACGATGTAATACTTTTAAATATTTTGATGTATATATACTTGTTTGTTGTTGTTTTGTAAAACTATATCCTAAATAAATAATTACATTAGCCATAATAATCATCACAAGAAAAAAAAGTGTGATTTTAAAAAATATTGAGTTTTTATTGATTGATAAGTTTATAACCAATTCCTCTTAAAGATATTATATATTTTGGTTTTTTAACATTTTGTTCTATTTTACTTCGTATTCTACTAATTAAAACATCAATACTTTTATAGCTACTTTCATATTTAATAGATTCTACATTTGTAAGTAACTCTTCTCTACTTACGGCATACCCTGCTTTTGAGATAAGATACTTCATAATATGATATTCTGCTTTTGTAAAATCAATAATTCTACCAAATTGTGTTATCTCTAATTTATCACTATTGATATTAAATACTATTTTTGCCTCTTCAATTTTATTTGATTGAAACATTTGATGTTCTCTTCTTAATAAAGAATTGATTCGCAGGACTAACTCATGACTATCATATGGTTTAGGGAGATAATCATCTGCCCCATTATTAAAACAAATTGCTTTATCTTTTATATCACTTCTTGCACTTGAGATTATAATAGGTAGGGAGTGTTTACTTCGTATTAAAGAACACACATCTGTACCATCAATACCAGGAAGAGACAAGTCTAAAATAACCAAATCATAAGGTGTGACAGACAATGCACTAATCCCAAGCTCAGGACAATCAAAATTTGTAAGACTTATATCAAATCTTGCTAAATATTCTGTTAATAATTCTGCAATTTCTAAATCATCTTCAATCATTAAAATATTTATCAATTTTTAATTCCTTTTTCTATAATGATAGCAACTTAAAGTAAATGAATTGTATCAAAAAAATTTATAAAGATAAAGTTCAGACTAAACTCTTATAATATAGTATAAAAGGATTTATTATGAAAACTAAAATAGCTATAGTTGTAATACTTTTAATCATAGCATATGGTTTTTTTGAAAAAAATAGAAAAGAAACTTTATATAAAGACTTTAGAGCCAATAAACCCTTGACATGTATGGGAACAATAGTACAAAAAAGTAGAGGATGGAGAATACATAATAACAGATTTTTTACAAATGGAAAAGAAGCCAAAACTGTTGTATTTTGTCAAAGTATCAAATAGTCAATAATGTGTAAAAATTACACATTATATATCATATTATGGTAAATACACCCTTATTTTAAACTTTAAAGTGTGTAGTATCTACACATACTTATTATTAAATCAAAATAAACTTACATAATTAAAATTATTTATTTACTTTCCTATAAATTTTTATTATATTAATAATATACACTTCATATTGTGTACTTATACTATTTTAAGAACCTAAGGAAAAAGATGAAAACAAAAATCAAACTACTACTTTTACCCGTAACCTTTATTATTATTGTACTTATAGCAGGTATCGTTTTTAGTTATTATAATAACATTTCCGAAAAAAGAACTCATGCAGCAACACAAACAGATATTTTTATTCAAGAGGTATTAAAAGGGAGAATTTCAGTTTACCAATTTCTAAGATCGCCATCCCAAGAAAAAGCACAGAAAGTTCAACAAGATTTTAAAACTCTTAATAATCATGTTTTAGAACTTAAAAAGACTCTTACTGTTAAAAAGAATAAAGAATTATCTGACAATATCGTTCAATCATCTGATACGTATATTCAGTTATTTAATGACTTTGCATCATTAAGAATTAAAGATATCAATAATGGTATCAAAAATGAAACATCTGAGACAACAAATATAATTAAAAAGATGGTTACTATCGGTCTTAAACTTGAAGACCAGCTACAGAGTATCAATAAAAGTGCTATAAAATTAAAAATACAAGCAAAAGATACTTTAGACACAATGCTTATAGCTATTGCAATTATCTCAATTTTACTTTTTACCGTTTTAGCAGTACTTTTATCAAATCAAATTATAAAATCTCTCTCAAGTTTTCAACGAGGATTAATTCATTTCTTTGAATACTTAAATAAAGAAACAAATACTGTTGATATGCTTGATGATAGTTATCCTGATGAATTTGGAGAGATGTCGAAAGTTGTAAATACAAATATATCTAAAACAAAAACTTTAATTGAACAAGATATCCTTTTAATTGAAGATGTAAAAAGAATAGTTGAAAATGTAAAAAAAGGAATCTTACATAAAAGAATTGAAGTCACAACTCAAAACCAATCTTTAGAAGAGTTAAAAACAATTTTTAATGAGATGTTAAATATTTTGGCAAATAATATTTGTGGAGATATTAACAAGGTATCGACTGCCTTAGGAAAATTTCATGATTTAGATTTTACTCACCGTATTCCAAATCCAACAGGACAAACTTCACAAGGACTAAATAGTTTAGCTGATATTATAAATGAGATGCTAGTAGATAATAAATCAAATGGTTTAACTCTTGAATTAAGTGCTGACAATTTACTTGAAAATGTTGAGTCATTAAATAGTGCATCAAATGAAGCAGCAGCTTCTCTTGAAGAAACGGCTGCAGCATTAGAAGAGATTACATCAAATATTTCAAACAATACTCAAAATATTGTAACAATGTCCAACCTTGCTTCGCAAGTTACAACATCTGTTTCAAAAGGAGAATCTTTAGCAAACCAAACAACAGAAGCAATGGATGAAATAGATCAAGAGGTTACAGCTATAAATGAAGCGATTGCTATTATTGACCAAATTGCATTTCAAACAAATATTCTTTCTCTTAATGCTGCTGTTGAAGCTGCAACGGCAGGAGAAGCTGGTAAAGGGTTTGCTGTTGTTGCACAAGAAGTTAGAAATCTTGCATCAAGAAGTGCTGAGGCTGCTAGTGAAATCAAGTCTTTAGTAGAGCAAGCAACGACAAAAGCAAATCATGGTAAAGCTATATCAGAAGATATGATTACTGGATATGGAGAACTGAATACTAATATTTCTAAAACAATAGAAATCATAAAAGATGTTGAGATGGCTAGTAAAGAACAATTATTAGGAATTGAGCAAATTAATAATGCCGTAGCACAATTAGATCAACAAACACAACAAAATGCAAATGTAGCTAGTATGACTAGAGATATTGCAATGCATACAGATAAAATAGCCAAATTTGTTGTATCTAGCGCCAATGAAAAAGAGTTCATCGGTAAAGAAGATGTAAAAGCTAAAAGTTAATTTTAAACTGTCATCATAGCCCAAGCTTTATCATCTTTTAAAGCTTCGGTTAATAATACTCCTGTATGATTACACACTATTCCCATACCTTCTAGTTCTTCTACTACATTATATTCTTCAGCACAAACTATACACGAACTGAACTCTACACCATCATTTTGCATCACTTTTATTTGTTCTTTTATTTCTTGATTTGCAATTGCCGGAATAATTGATGAACCCCAAAACATAACATGCACTCTTTCCCAATATCCTCTAGGTAAAGAGACTCCTCCATATAATAATGGAAACTTTAAAATAGTATCTACATCATTTGTAGATATAACAATCAGTAAATTTTCTTTTGCCATAATTCTTCTTTTATTTTTTTATTTATTATTTAGCTATTTTTTAAAATTTCCATACAATAGTTAATCCACCCCATTGTTTATTTGCACTAGAAAATGCTTTGTTGTTGTGTAGATAAGTCGATGTTATTTTAAATGTATATTGTATATTTTTATAAAAGATATCATATGATACTTGCTCACCTGTAATATAATCTGCTTTAGGAATATCATATCCTTGGTCTCTAGCTTCATCAATAATATAATAGTTAGCAATTTTATTTGCATATAGACCCAAAGAAACTGCCCAATTAAAAGACTTCAAACCATCATAATTAACTAAACTGCTTTCATCTGCACCCATAAAGGAACCCGTTGTAGCAAAAGTATTTGGAAAGTTACTCCCTATTCTAGCTGTTGTAGAGATCATAACACCACTATAAAAATTTCCAACATCTATTTTGACATTATTTGTCCAATCAAATTTAAATTTCCCTATATCAATCTTATCCGTTTTTTTAGCAAAGTTATATGAGATACCTGCTGTTACTTGATTTGAAAGTTGATTCTCCCAACCTGCAGGTTTATCATGTCCAATAAGATCATGTACACCTGACTGAAGTTGTTTAGCTTTTGCCATTGGTCCTACTGCCCCAATATTCACAGCAAACTCATGAAAATAGTTCTGTGTAGATTTATACAAAAGAAAATTCAACTTTGCATATCCTGCATATGGAGTATCATCATAAATTGGTGTTGTTTTATCTTTATCTTGAGGAGTAAAAACTAGATGAGTAATAGATATTGCATTATTAGTTTTTAAATCATTCATAAAATTGAAATCATAACTATTATCACTATCTCCCATCCATGTATAAAATACTCCACCAGTATAATAACTATCATCTTTACTTACAAAACCATCATTTTCGATTGTAAAACGATGAGTATTACTATAAAGTGATGAACTACTCACTAAAAATAAAACAAAAGTTTTTAATATCAATTTTTTCAAAATAATTCCTTAATATAATTTAACACTTTTAACAAAAAATCTTTTTCTATAAAAACTTTTTAATTATCTCATATACAGCTTTTTCTGCTTCAGCAATATTTTTTCCAAAAGAAACGATACCTTCAAAATGACCTTTCATTACAAATACATTGTTAGATAAAACATCTATATCTTTATATATATTTATTACATCTTCTACCATTTCTGGTGTTCCATAAGGAGTGTCATTTGTACTTAGTAGGTTATTTTTAAGCATAAAATTCCACAACTTTTCGTTATGGATATGAACAACTGCATTTATCTCTTTATCCAAAGAATAAATTGCACCATGTGTAATACATTCACTACTTGGTCTACTCATCCCTATAGCTGTTGTTTTGAAACTTTTAAAATCAATATTTTCAACTAAAGAATACTCATTTGTACTTAAGCTATTGAGCTCTCCTGTTTGTGTAGCAGTAATCAAAAAAGTATCTGTATTCTCTACTCGATGAGATATATTTCCATATCCTATACCATCATCATATGCACCAATTAATCCTAAAGCATATAATCTTTCTCTACACTCTTCTAAGACAGTGTATTCTTTTTCATAAGTTATCTCTTTTGAAGTAAAATCGAGAGAGTATTTTACTACCCCCTCTTTTTCAACCATACTCATGAAAACATCTCTCTTATAGCTTCTGTATTTGCTTTACAAACACCTTTTTCAGTAATCAGTCCAGTTACTAGTTCATGAGGAGTTACATCAAAACCATAGTTCACAGCTTTTGCATCTTTTGGAGTTACTAAGATTTCAACAACTTCTCCATTTTGGGCTAATCCTCTCATATATTTAACCTCATCTGCACTTCTCATCTCAATAGGAATATCTCTAACACCATTTTCAATTTCCATATCAAGAGTTCCCTCTGGAATTGCTACATAAAAAGGTATATCACTATATTTAGCAGCTAATGCTTTTAAATATGTTCCTATTTTATTTGCAACATCTCCATTTGCACTTACTCTATCTGCTCCAACAATACAAACATCTACTAAACCTTGTTGCATCAAATATCCACCAGTATTATCAGGAATAATTGTATGATTTACATCACTGTCAGATAATTCCCATGATGTAAGATTTGCACCTTGATTTCGTGGTCGCGTTTCATCTACATATACATGGATATCTAAACCTCGTCTTTTTGCTTCATAAATAGGAGCAAGTGCTGAACCATCATCAACTATAGCTAACCATCCTGCATTACAATGTGTTAATACATTAATAGAAGTTTTTCCTTTTTCTTTCATAATTTCTTCAAAAACATCACATCCAAGCTCGGCTATTTTTCTACTTCTATTAGAATCTTCATCACAAATTTGGATGGCTTTTTTTAAAGCAAATTCAACTAAATCACCCTCACAATTTAAAAGCTCTTCAAGCATCAAATCAACTGCCCACATTAGATTGACTGCCGTTGGTCGAGACTCTCGTATCTCTTGAGACTTTTTTACTATCTCTTCTATATTTGCATTTTCTTTAGCAGCTAAATATACTCCAAAAGCTCCAATATTTCCAATAACTCCAGCCCCTCGAACTATCATATCTTTTATAGCCACGATTGCATCATCTGCTGTTTTTAATACAACTGTTTCATAAACAAAAGGTAGTTTAGTTTGATCTATAACCTCTACAAAATTATCTTCTTCTCTTACCCATAGTGCTCTATATTTACCATTCATTATTTTGTTTCTTCCTTGATTATATTTAGTATATCTTCTTTTGTTTTTATATTTTTATGCTCTTTAACAAATCTTTTTGAAATATTTAGAGTCAGTCGTATCGCTATATCTCTTACTTGTAAATCTTCTATCTCTCTTATATCTGCAACGCCAGCTATTCCAAACATTCGTCTTGTCATCTTACAACCAGCAAACCCAGCAGACTCACTCATAATATCTTTCATAAACTCTTGTTTATATTTAGATAAATAAGAATCATCAATAAAATTTGGTGTTAAAAGTGCTGATTCTGTACTTTCATCCCAAAGTTTTAAAAACTTACTTTCAAACTTTTCGAGAACTTCTTCTATAGTATCTAAAATCCATTGTTTATAATTTTCATCACTTTTTAAAGCAGTATGTGAAGTATAAGACATGATAAGGTTTCCTAACAATGCTCCTATATCAAAACCAAATGGTCCAACAAAAGAAAATTCAGGATCTATAACATACGTATCATTTTGATTTAACATAATAGAACCAGTATGTAAGTCACCATGTAAAAGTGCATCATTTTTTGTCATAAACTTATACTTTAGACTTAAAACCTCTTTTTTAAATGCATTATCAGAAATAAGTTTTTCAAACTCTACATGCCCGTTAGAATAAATATCATTTGTTTCATTTTCCATAAATGCAAATGTAAATACAAAATCTTCAGTTAGTTTACATAATTCAGTATTAGAATTAAACTCATCTACTAGTTTTCGTTTACTTGTAGAGTCTAGTTTTAAAGAGGATGTATTAAATAAATTGTTTGCTAAATATGTAGATATATGTTCACTAAAATTTGGATAGATAATTTTATTTATCATTCCATATCTCATAATGATATGATCACTTAAGAACTGCATTATTACGGTAGACATCTCTTCATTTGTATCATACAGTTTAGGGATAAATTCACTTGTATTTTCATAAAACTTTTTTAAAGCTCTTATTTCAAAAGTCATTCTTTCACGACTAAGAGGATATTCTTCCCCTACACATCGTAAATAAGGAACTGCTTGTTTTAATATAAGTGCTTTTGCTTTATCTTGTATACTTTTAATAATATAAACATAGTTTAAATTACCATCACCAATTTCATCTATAACCAGCTCATCATTTTCAAAATAATTTTTTATATCTTCTATCGAATACAAATACTCTTGAATATTTGTTTTATCTAATATTTTATATTCCATTGTTAGCCTTTAAACTTCATTATATTTTTTATATTATTAATTATCAACAATTATACAGAATCACCCTTCATCTTTGCTATTACAACTATAAAGTCATCTACTTTTTTTTCACTTCCAAAACTTGCAGTATAGTAATCATTATTTGTAAATAGAAATAGAAATAGAATTAATACTACAATATTTATATTATGAAGTCAATATATAATAAAAAGGTTTGATTAAAAATAATTAATAAGTTAAAAAACTTAATTTTATAATAAGATAAGTCTATATATAATATATAATATACTTATAATTAAAGGATATAACAATGGAATTTAAAGAAATAATACAATATACAGAAAATTTAAATTTGTTATACATAGAAGAGGATTTAAATACAGTAAAAGATACCATCGAACTATTGAATATTTTTTTTAAGAATGTTGATATAGAAATGGATGGAGAAAGTGCCTTAGAATCATATAAACGAGACTTT
>ENA-ORXI01000177-ORXI01000177.1-sediment-metagenome-genome-assembly--contig:-NODE-177-length-50014-cov-9.225905_pt1 | contig 50014 bp, 46 predicted proteins | sample MGYA00237861_ERZ511468 | MGnify/ENA primary metagenome ERZ511468 (study PRJEB26299, sample SAMN06266213) | sediment metagenome | isolation source: Hudson Canyon methane seep mesocosm | place: USA:Hudson...
GGATTCTTATCTTGTCGAAGAAAGCCAAGTAAAGAAGAGATTGCAGAACATGAAGCTCTTTATAAAGAATGGAAACGTGCTGAATAGATAAGTAGTTTTAAATGTAATTAAAAGCCATCGATTTTTCATCGGTGGCTTTTTTTATGATGATTTAATTTTGTTCTTTTACTTTAACTCATAGGTAACGAGATAACAAATTCCGCTCCTGTAAATTGTTTACCAAAATGATAAAAATTGCAATTTGAAACCTTTAGTGTACCTTTCATTCCATCAACAATTAAATTATAAGTCATATGCAATCCAAGTCCTGTCCCTTGATATTTATGTTTTGTTGTAAAGTAAGGTTCAAATATTTTAGAGATAATATCTTCGGGTATTCCCCCAGCATTATCTTTTATTGTAATAACAACCTTGTTATTTTTTATATAACTATCAATAAAAATAAATTTTTCTTGCTTATCAATTAATGCATCTTTAGCATTATTAAATATATTCATGTAACATTGAATAAGTTCATTACTAAATCCATAAATTTTTATAGTATTATCAAGTGTTAAAATAATATTAATATTACAATTTTTGATTGTTCCACTGACTAAAGATAAACACTTTTCAATATTATCACTTAAATTAAAACTTTTTTGTATACTATCGTTTTTTATGAAATTTTTAAAATCATCAATGGTCTGAGATAAATATTGTACGTTTTCATTTATAGCATCACATGTTTTGATAAACTGTTTATCTTCTAATAATCCATGCTCCTTTTGTAGTTGCATACCTGTTACTCCAGTAGAAATAACACTTAATGGTTGTCTCCATTGATGTGCAATATTACCAATCATTTCACCCATAGATGCCAGTTTTGCTTGTTCTGCCAATAAAGCTTCTTGTTTTTTTTGATTAGTGATATCTTTTTGAATACCAACAAAATGTGTTATATTGTGTTCTTTATCATACACTGGAGAGATGCTGACAAAGTTATAAAATAAAGTTCCATCTTTTTTATAGTTTCTTAATTCAATTTGAATTTTCTGTTTATTATGAAGTGCTTCTTTGATTTTTGCAACGGCTTTTTGTTCTATATCTTCATTTTGTAAAAAATTACAATTTTTGCTTATGGCTTCTTCTTTTGTGTAACCAGTAATATTTTCAAATTCTTTATTAACATAAAGTAATTCATTTGTATTACTAGCTTTAGTAATGACAATTCCATAATTGATATTTTCCACAACTTGTTTAAATAGTTGCAAATCTTCTGTTTTTTTATCAAGTTCTTCTTGTAATAACCTTCTTTTTTGTATATCAGCTTCTATTTTTTTATTTTCTTTTTCAATAGTAAGTGCAGCTAAATGTGCATATGAACTTAATTGTTTTAATTGGAACTCATTTGGTTTACTCGGTTTATTACTATACATTGCAAAAGTACCCAATACTTCATTTTGAGTCGAAAAAATTGGTTCAGACCAACAAGAATGTAAATTAGCTTCTTGAGTAAGACGTAAGTATGGTTTCCAGTTTTCATGATTATTAATATCTTCAACTATAATACGTTTTTTTCTAAACGCAGCACTACCACAAGAACCAACCTTATCTCCTATTTTAAACCTTTTGTTTGCAGCATTATAAAAAGTTGGTAAACTAGGAGCGGCTCCAGATTTTAAATAATTCTCATCTAGTAATAAAATAGAACATTTAAGATCTTTATTTCTTCTTTCTGATAAGTTAACAATTTTAGTTAAAATTTTGTGAATATCTGTTTCACTATTAATATATTCTAACAGTTCATTGTTATCTTCATATATTAACTGATATTGTTTTGTTTCTGTTATATCTCTTAGTATTGATAAAATACCAATTAATGAACCAGACTCATCATAGATTGTCTGTTTTGTAGTTATAAAATACAAATTATTATCATTTACAGATAATTGATCTTCAAAGTTAATTGGGTCAAAACTTGATAATACTTCTTGATCGTTGAGGAAAAATTTATCAGCACTTTCTTTAGGTAAAAAGTCATAATCAGTTTTTCCAAGAATTTCTTCTTTCTCTTTTTGTACAAAATTTAAATATACAGAATTACAGTGTGTATATTCACCATCTAAATTTTTTATAAAAACTAAATCTGGCATGAATTCTATATAACTATCTATGTGATCAATATTAATTGTCTTTTTCATTTTATTTCTCGTCTTCTTCTATAAATAAGCTAGGCTCACCTAAATAATATCCTTGAACATAATCAATATTCATCTCTTTAACTTTATCGTAAATATTTTTATTTGATACAAATTCAGCAATGGTTTTTACTCCAATTCTATGTGCAAAATCGACAATAGTTTTTGTTACAATTTGAGATTTTTCATCTTTATCAATGTTTCTTATCATGCTTCCATCAATTTTTAAATAATCAAAATCTAAGTTCATTAAATACTCAAAATTTGAGTACCCAGTTCCAAAATCATCTATAGATATAGTTGCACCATACTCTTTAACTTGTTTTATAAATTGCGCTACTTCTTTGAAGTCTTCTATCCCTTCAGATTCTAGGATTTCAAATGATATATTATGTCCAAAATTATGATTTTTAAATTGATTTAAAATGTAATTTACTATTTTCTCATTTGTCATATCTTCTTTATTCAAATTTATAGAGAATTTTAGATTTGATTCTTTACAACGATTAAATGTTTTTTCTAACATAATTAATGTTAATTTAAAATAGAGTTTATTCTCTTTAGAAATATTGAGAAAATGACTAGGTACAATAAAACCATTGTTGTTATCTTTAATTCTCATTAATGCTTCATATTTAATTATTTCGTTGGTATTACAATCAATAATAGGCTGGAATAAAGGGATAATATCATCATTTGTGATTGCTTCATTAATTCTATTTGTCCATGATAGTCTATTTTCATATTCATTTAACGAAATCATATCATTACTATATGTTAAAAAATGTTTTTTGTCTTTTTTAGCAAGTTTTAAAGCCATATCCGCATTTTGTAATAAAAGATCAGAACCAAATGCTATTCCAATGGTTAAATTGATAAATATTTTTTGATTATTTTCTATTTTAAATTCATACTTATCTAATGTCGAAATAATATGTGATGCTACCTCTTCAAATGCTTTTAAATCTTTATCATTATGTGAAATTATTCCAAATTCATCTGCATGTAATTTATATAGAGTTGCGTCTTTTGGTAAAAAGTCTAAGAGTTTTTCTTTAAATTCTAATAAAATTTTATCCCCTATAGTATCACCGTATAGATTATTAATTTGTTGAAATTTATCTACATTAATAATCATTAGTAATAAATTATGATTTTTTGCTAGGTCTAGCTGTAAAGATTTTCTATTTTTAAGTTTGGTAAGGGGATCATAATAAAATTGATATTCGATGGAATCAAGCATTCCATTAAACATCTTTTGCATTGATTGTATCTCATTGATATTATTATCTACTTCTACTCTTTGAGTAATATCAGAGCTTTTTTTAATTGCATCAGCTGTATTTATAAATTTTTGTATTGGTGAAACAAGATAGCGATTAAAATTCATAAGTAATAAAACAAATATAATAACAGTAAAAGATATCATAAAAAATAAAAAGAATTTAATAATATCTTTTAATGCAACTTTTAATTCTGTTATAGGATAATTGATATTTATTACTCCAAGAACATCACCTTCCATTGCATTTGTATGACATGATTTACAAGTTTCGTTTGCGACTATAGGAAAATAATATTCTATAATATCTGAGTCAATAATATTTATGGATTCTTTACCTAAAAATGACTCTTGAACATTTTTATTTGTTTCTCTCATTTTTTTATCTAGCTCAATCTCACCATATAATGTGGCAATTGATTCACCCCTATATACAAAAACTTCGAGTTCTTCATCAACTTTATTTAGTCTCGCAATTACTTCTTGAATCTCGTTTTTATCCCAGCCTTTTTGCATTGCAGAGTACATAGACTCAAAAATAAGACGACTTGTTTTTTTTGCGTCTTGTTTTGCTAAATTAATAACTACTTCTTCTTTTATATACTCACTATACATGTAAGCGATACTAAGTGTTACTATTAACATTATAGAAATTATTTTTGCTGTGATTTTATTATAACTAGTACTTTTTACATTCATTGTAATATCCTCATAAATTTCTTTTTGACAATATTGTTGCTTATGTATGCTTAATTATTACTTGTAAAGTATAAATTTGACTATGAATAACAGAAGATCTATTTATTTTATACAATAAATTATTTTTTCAAAAATAATTCTTATATAACTTTATTTTTAGGAAGTGTAATTTGAAATAAAGCACCATTATACTTACGTTTATTATGAATAAATTCTTTATTCTCAACGGTAATATTTCCATCCATGCCATCAACAATAAGTTTATAAGTCATATTTAAACCCAATCCAGTACCTTGTGATTTATGTTTTGTAGTAAAATATGGTTCAAATACTTTCTCTATAATATCATCAGATATCCCTTCTGCATTGTCTTGTATATCAATTATTAAAGTATCCTTCCTTGTATAACAAGTGAAAATAATTAGTTTGTCTTGTATATTTTTATCTTTTAAAGCATCTTTAGAGTTATTAAATATATTAATAAAACATTGAGCTAATTCATTCTCATAACTTTCAATTGTAAGCTCTTTATCGGCATTAAGAATTACCTCTATATTATTTTCTTTGATTGATCCTTCAACTAAATGTGTAAAAGTCTTTAAACTGTCAAATATATTAAATATATGTCTTGTTCTATCCCCTTGGATAAAGTTTTTGAAGTCATCAATAGTTTTTGATAAGTATTGTGCATTTTCATTTATCATATCACAGGTTTTATTAAATTGATTATCGTCTAATAGTTCATATTCTTTTTGTAATTGCATACCTGTTACCCCTGTAGATATTACAGAAAGTGGTTGTCTCCACTGATGGGCAATATTTCCAATCATCTCCCCCATACTTGCCATTTTTGATTGTGCATCTAGTAGTTTATCTTTTTCTCTATTTTCATGAATTGCTTTTTCTATTCGAACTTCTAAATTAAGATTTAACTCTTTTAATTCATGTGTTTTTTCATCTACTAAATTTTTAAGGTTAGAGTTTGTTTTTTTTAGAAGGTATTGTCGATAAAATAAGAATAACGCAATTATAAATAAAATGATAAAAATATTTCTTAATAGTGTAGTACTAAATAAAGGTTTGTCATCAGTATTTACCCATGCTTTTAATATGTCACGATGTTCTTTTTTAGATATTTTTTTTAATGTTTTATCTAATATATCTCTTAGTATTAAATCATCATCTCTAACGGCAATAGATAATTTATACATAATATTAGAGTATCCTGCAATTTGTAAATTATCAAGTTGGTATTTAGATATTACATTTGTAGCAATAGGCAGTGATGCAATTGTAAAATAAGTGGTTCCATTGTTGACAAATTGAAAGGCTTCATTGACATTATTGGTTATTGTCAGCTTATTATTGGGATATTCTTTTTGCATATAATGAATAAGTCCACTTCCTTTTTGCCTAGACCAAGTCTCTTCAATAATATCTGATAAACCATTTACCAAAGGTTTATCTTTAGCTGTAAATATTGCAAGTGGAAGGTTTAAATATGGTTGTGTAAAATTTGCATATTTTTCTCTTTTTTGTGTTTTTATTGCAGCTGGAAGAATATCACACTTTTTTTCTTTTAGATATTGTTGCGATTGGGTCCATGAAGTTGTATGTATAGTTTGAAATTTCACATTTAATTGTTGCTCAATTTTATGGATGGTATCGATTGCAATTCCCGCCATTTTATTCATATCTCCATGTTCTGCAAATTCAATAGGCTCCCAATTTGGATTATTACACATTTTGATAACTTTATGTTTTTGTAAATATTTTTTTTCTTTTTCTGAATAAATGGTAGGGCTATTACTAGATAGATTGAAAATGAATTTATCAAGATCTATTGGTTCTTTAGTTAGTCCCATAACATGATATATATCATATGTTCTTTGAATTTTATTTTTATTAATAGTTCCTAAATCATTTGAATCTTTAAATGCAAGTTCTTTTAAGACTTTTGCTTCATATAGTAATGCATCACGAGTTTTATTTTGTGTATTATAATGTTTTAAAATTATGTTTACAGTTTCATCAATATTTTCAAAGGCATATCTCCATCCTTTTAATGAAGCTATTGTAAAGTTACGTGTTCTTTCTCTATTTTTTGTAGCTTCTGCTTCACTGGTATATAAAATATCATCATAAAAGTCAAAATTATAATCTTTTGGATGAAAAGCATTATATTTAATCCCTTTTTTTATAAGTGTGTATTCTTGATTTGAAGTATATAATGTAATAATGTCTGTTTTATTATTAATAAAATCATTGAGTTTATTTTTACTAGAGTTGATTAGTATATTGTTTTTATTAATTTGTTGGGATAATAACATAGGAAATATTGAAGTTTCAGCTTCATTTCCCGTAATAGTAAGTTGTTTATTTTTAAAGTCTTTTAATGTTTTTATTTTAGAATCTTTTTTTGTTACTAGAGCTAAAGGTGATGATTGTAAAATTGAAGTTAATAAAACTATATTTTTTCCATGTGATCTTTTATTAATAAGAGAAGATCTTCCTGTTGCATAATTAACTTTCTCAGATAAAATATCTTCTAATATATTTTTACCACGTTGATACTCAAGAAATTTTACTTTCAAGTTTACTTCATCGTAATAACCCTTCTTTTTTGCCATATAATAACCTGCAAATTGAAATTGGTGTTTCCATTGTAATTGTAAGCTTACAGTTTGTTTTTGTGAATAAAGGGGTGTGATAAATAAAATTGATAATAGTAAATATTTAATAATTTTCATAATAATAATATTAACATAGTTAGACTTTAAATTGTTACAATAATTGTTTAAATTTGTGGAGATTGTGGAAAAGAGATTAAGAGAAGAATTCTCTTAATCTAGTGTATTAATAAAGACCGAATTTACTTTCATCTTTTGTTTTATATAAAACTCTAAAGTTATCATCCATATCATAGAATACTTTAAACGCACCACCATCAGCTTTTAGCTCATTTAGTGCATCTTCGATATCCATTGGTTTATATGATTTTAATTTCATTGGAATAATTTCATTTTCTAATTTTTCTAATTCTTTTGCAATTGAATCTTCTTCATCTGCAATAGCAACTTCAGTTAATTTTGTTGCATCATGTGCTTTGATTTTATCAGCATGTCTTCTTAAAATTTTACAAACTCTATCTGTAGCTATATCGATAGCTGCATGAAGATCTTTGTCTTTTTGTTTTACAACTACTGTATCTATATTTGCAATATTTAAAACATATTCAAATGAGATAACATTTTTACCATGTTTTTGTTCTTGAGAAATAATTGCATTTACTGAAATCATATCTAAATTATATTTTTTAAAAGTTTCGATAGTACTTTCTATATGTGATTTTAAATCGTCTGTTAAAGTAACGTGTCTTCCTACTATACTTGTATTCATAATTTACTCCTAGTATTAAAGTGAATAATTATTTATAAATAAGCTATTCATCTGTAGAAAGTTTATCATACTAAACATAAAGTTTTATTAATTATTTTGTATTTATTTTTATTTTTAATTAACAAAATGCAATATAATTCATTTAATAAATAACTTTATACTATAATTCTCAAATAAAAGAGAATTACAAATAGGAAATATAATGGCTAAAAAAAAATCTTCAACATTTGAGTGTCAACATTGTGGAGAACAAAGTGTTAAATGGCTTGGAAAATGCCCTAGTTGTGGGGGATGGGATAGTTTTATTGAATTATCAAGTGAGCAGTTAGATGTAGTGAAAAAAGTTGCAAAAGCATCGTCTCAACCTTCAAAAGCTACACCAATTACACAAGTAGAACAAGATAATATTACTAGATTTTCAACACATAATGAAGAATTTGATTTAGTTTTAGGTGGAGGAATTGTTCCTGGAGGCTTAACTTTAATAGGAGGAAGTCCTGGGGTTGGAAAATCAACTTTGTTACTAAAAATCGCAGGTAACCTTGCAAAAAGTGGTAAAAAGGTTTTATATGTATCAGGGGAAGAGAGTGCTGGGCAGATAAAAATGCGAGCAACTAGACTAGATGCAAATGAAAAGAATCTTTATTTATTATCTGAAATCTCTTTAGAAGCAATTCAAGATGAGTTATTACGTGAAGATTATGAAATAGCAATTATAGATTCAATACAAACTATCTATAGTGATAAACTTACTTCTGCTCCTGGAAGTGTATCGCAAGTTAGAGAGATTACCTTTGAATTGATGAGAAAAGCAAAAGAATCAGATATCGCGATGTTTATTATTGGTCATATTACAAAAGATGGAAGTATTGCAGGTCCTAGAGTCTTAGAACATATGGTTGATACTGTTTTATATTTTGAAGGAGAAAGTAGTAAAGAGATACGAATGCTTCGTGGTTTTAAAAATAGATTTGGAAGTACAAGTGAGATTGGTATCTTTGAGATGACTCAAAATGGATTAGAGAGTGCCAAAGATATTAACAGAAGATTTTTTGATTCTACTAAAGCGCAAAGTGGTAGTTGTTTAACTGTAGCAGTTGAAGGAAGTAGGGCTCTTATTTTAGAGGTTCAGGCTTTAGTAACTGAATCAACTTATCCAAATCCGAAAAGAAGTGCTACAGGCTTTGATACAAATAGACTAAATATGTTATTGGCATTGCTAGAAAAGAAATTGGATTTACCACTTAATGCTTATGATGTATTTATAAATATTAGTGGAGGGATAAAAGTAAAAGAGAGTTCTTGTGATTTAGCTGTAGTTGCTGCCATTATAAGTAGTTTTCGAAATCGACCTATCTCGAAAGAATCTGTATTTATAGGGGAAGTTAGTTTAACTGGTGAGATAAAAGATGTATATAGTATGGAAACACGATTAAAAGAGGCAGGGTCGCAAGGAATTACGAAAGCAATCATTGCTCAAAAACCTTCTATTAAAACTGATATGAAATGTTTTGAAGTAGATGAAGTGGTTAAAATGTTAGAGTTATTTTAGATAAGGAAATAGCCTAGTATTTAAGCTTCGTTTTATTGACAAAAAAAGAAAAATCATATACAATTCTAGCACTTAAAATAATTGAGTGCTAAAGATAATAATAAACTTGAGCAGCTTAAACTCAGAATAATAAAAGGAACTTATAAATGAATTTTCAACCATTAGGTGATAGAGTACTAGTAAAAGTACAAGAAGTAGAAACAAAAACAGCAAGTGGAATTATTATTCCAGATAATGCTTCACAAGAAAAACCAACAACAGCAGAAGTTGTAGCAGTTGGTTCAGAAGTTAAAGATATTGTAGTAGGTGACCAAGTTATGTATGCACAATATGCAAGAACAGCAACAGTATCTATTGCAGGTACTGATTACTTAGTAATGGAAACAAGTGAAGTTTTAGGTAAATTTGGAGAAACAAAATAATGGCAAAAGAAATATTTTATAGTGATGATGCAAGAAATAAATTATATAGTGGTGTAAAACAATTAGCTGATGCAGTTAAAGTTACAATGGGTCCAAGAGGAAGAAATGTATTATTACAAAAATCTTTCGGTTCTCCAACTATTACAAAAGATGGTGTTTCTGTTGCTAGAGAAATAGAATTAACAGATAGCTTAGAAAATATGGGAGCTCAACTTGTTAAAGAAGTTGCATCTAAAACAAATGATGAAGCTGGAGATGGTACTACAACTGCAACAGTTTTAGCTGAATCTATTTTTAGAGAAGGTTTAAGAAATGTAACGGCTGGGGCAAATCCAGTACAACTTAAAAGAGGTATGGATAAAGCAAGTGCTTCTATTTTAGAAGAACTTAAAGCTATGTCAAGAGTTGTTGATACAAAAGATCAAATTGCTCAAGTTGCAACAATTTCTGCAAACTCTGATACTCAAATTGGTGATATGATTGCTGAAGCTATGGACAAAGTTGGTAAAGATGGTGTTATCACTGTTGAAGAAGCTAAAGGTATCGAAGATGAATTAGATGTTGTAGAAGGTATGCAATTTGATAGAGGTTACCTTTCTCCATATTTTGTAACAAATGTAGAAAAAATGACAACAGAAATGGCTACTCCATTCATTTTATTATGTGATAAAAAAATCTCTTCTTTAAAAGAATTATTACCAATTCTTGAAGCTGTAAATCAAACACAAAGACCACTTTTAATTATTGCTGAAGATGTAGATGGTGAAGCTTTATCTACATTAGTTGTAAATAGACTAAGAGGAAGTTTAAATATTTCTGCTGTTAAAGCTCCAGGTTTTGGTGATAGAAGAAAAGCTATGCTTCAAGATATCGCAACTTTAACAGGTGCTACAGTTATCTCTGAAGAGATGGGTATGACTTTAGAAACTGCAACAATGGATTTCTTAGGAACTGCTGCTAAAGTTGTTATCGATAAAGACAATACAACTATCGTTGATGGTTCTGGAGTAAAAGAATTAGTTGATGCTAGAATTGGTCAAATCAGAAGTGAAATTGAAAATACTTCAAGTGAATACGATAAAGAAAAAGCACAAGAAAGACTTGCAAAACTTTCTGGTGGAGTTGCTGTGATTAAAGTTGGAGCTCCAACAGAAACAGAAATGAAAGAGAAAAAAGATAGAGTTGATGATGCTTTATCTGCTACACGAGCTGCTGTTGAAGAGGGTATCGTTATAGGGGGCGGTGCTGCATTAATCAAAGCTGCTTTAAAAGTAAGTCATGACTTAATTGGTGATGAGCAAATCGGTGCTGATATTATTATTAGAGCTGTGACAGCTCCAATGAAACAAATTGCTTCAAATGCTGGTTTTGATGCTGGTGTTGTTGTAAATGAAATTGCAAAAAATACTGATATAAATGTTGGATTTGATGCTGCAAGTGGAGAATATGTAGATATGTTCAAAGCTGGAATTGTTGATCCTACAAAAGTTGAAAGAGTAGCAATGCAAAATGCTGTTTCAGTAGCATCATTATTATTAACAACAGAAGCAACAGTTTCAGATGTACCAGCTGACAGTGTAACTGCAGCTCCTATGCCAGACATGGGTGGTATGGGTGGTATGCCTGGGATGGGAATGTAAATTCCAAAACTTTTATAAACCCTACTATTGTAGGGTTTATCTTTTTCTACTTCAAAAATATTATTTCCTCTTAAGCTAAACCGATTTATAATTAATACAATAAGGTTTGTTATGAAAAAATATTCAAAAATTCTTTTATTTATTTTTATTAGTTTTTTTTCTGTTAATTTATGTGCTCAGACTTTGACAATGGGGTACAGAACATCAGAACGATTACCCTTAATAGCACAAACTCCTGATAATTCGGGTTTATATTATGATTTATACTCTACTGCCGCAAAAAAACTAAATATGCAACTGAAAATAATTAGATTACCGAAGAAAAGAATATTAGAAAAAATGAAAGAAGGTATTATAGATTTTTATCCAGGATTTACTTTCACTCAAGAACGTACAAAATTTATCTATTTTTTAGAAAATGGGATTAGTACTGGGAAAGATATAGGATTGTCATTGATGACATTTCCTTTAATTAAAGAACTAAATCAGTTAAAAGGGAAACGAGTGATTAGCGCTTTAGGGGGACCTATTTCTGGGTTATTATCTAACGTAAAAGGTATTAAATTAAATAAAGTATCACGTTTGAGCATAAAAAAGGCTATTGATTTATTGTATTATAAAAGATATGAATTTTATATTTACAATGAATATTCTGTAAAATATTATCTTAAAAAAAACAATATAAACTATATAAAACTTCACCCTGATTGTTGTGGAGAAAACAAACCAATGTACCTTGGTTTTTCAAGAACTTCTAAATATTTTAAAGAAACAATTAACCCAAAGTTTGATGAGAAAGAAGCAATAAGTATTAACAATATTCCAACAGAAATTAGTAAAAAGTCTATTGCATATAGATTTGCCAAAATATTAAATGATATGAAAGAAAATGGAGAAATTGATTTAATACTAAATAAATATAATAAGTAAATACTCAAAAATCACTATTTTAAGATAATTTTTTGTAATAGAATTAGATTCATTTAATAGTAGAATACGATATGTATAAAAATTACTTTAAAGAGATTTATTATATACTATTTTAAAGTAAATAATTGGGATAGAAATGTTTTATAAAAATGAAAAAAATTTAATATTTATTATAAGATATGCTCCACTTCTTTTGATTATCATTTTATCAATTCTGACAATATACATCATGGAACAAGCTAATAAAAAACAGTTTTCACAAGAGATGAAACGTACTACAGATTTATATGTTAAATTGAACAATGAAGAGTTAAAAAAAGAGGTTACAAAATTACATTTATATATACAGCAACAAGATCAAGAAAGTAAAGAAAAATTAAAACAAAAAATTAAAATGAGAGTCTATGAAGCTCATGCAATTGCTACTAAAATTTATGAAGATAACAAAAAAATAAAATCTAAAAAAGAGATATTCAAACTTATTCACACAGCACTAGGAAGCATTATTTATAATAAAGGTAGGGGTTACTTTTTTATTGATGATGTTAATGGTGTCAAATTATTACAACCATTAAATAAACAAATAGAAAATAAAAACTTATCACAAGTGCAAGATATAAATGGTAATAAATTTGTGCAAATTATAATGAAAACCATAAAAGATAAAACAGAGAGATTTGATACATATTATTGGTATAAAAATTCAAGTGATAAAACAGCATATAAAAAAGTGAGTTTTTATAAGTATTTTGAACCATATAACGTTGCAATTGGAACAGGTGAATATCTAGATGACTATGAAAAAGAGTTAAAAAAAGAAGTAATTCAAAATATTCAAAAAATTAATTTAAATAACGATGGATATATTTTTATGTTTAATTTTGATGGAATTATGTTATCTCATAAAAACAAAAAATTAATTGGTGGTGATTATTTACTAGATAAAGGTCCTATAAGTGCAAAACAAGTTACAGACTTTATAGAAATAGGAAAAACTAAAGAAGCTTTTATTTCATATTTTAATCCAAGTATGCAAGATCAACCTTATAAAAAAACTTCATTTATAAAAGGTTATAAAAAATGGAAATGGGTATTTGGAACAGGTTATAATACTGCTGATTTAGTAAAAATAATAGAAAAAGCGCAAGTAGAATTAGAAGAAAAAAATAAAGAAAATTTTTTACAAATTCTATATATTAGTTTTGCTATTACTATTACCTTATTAATACTATCGATAATCGTGAGTAAATACTTAGAAAATATTTTTTTAAAGTATAAACAAAGGATTCAAGATGAGGAAAAAGGTTTTAGAAACTTATTTGAGTATAGTAATATAGGATTAGCTATATGTGATGATGATGGAAAATTTATTAATGTAAATTCAAAATTTACACAAATGCTTGGATATCAAAATAAAATTGACCTTTTAAATAAAACGTGGCATTCAATTTTTACAAAAAACTCCGAGGAAACAGAAAGTAAAGATTTTTCAGATTTAATTAGTCAAAAGATAAATAAATACAGTACAGAAAAATCATTTACTAAAGAAGATGGATCACAAATAGATACACTTATTACTGCAAATTTACTAAAAGAAAAGAGAGAAGTTAAAAATATATTATTTTCTATTATTGATGTAACAGAATTAAAAACAAAAGATAAATTGCTTTTCCAACAAGCAAAATTGGCTTCAATGGGTGAGATGATTGCCAATATTGCGCATCAATGGAGACAACCATTGAGTTTGATTAGTACAGCATCCTCTGGTCTTAAAATGCAAAAAGAATTTAAAGTTTTATCCGACGAAACTTTTTATAGTTCAGTTAATTCTATTACAAATGCTACACAATATCTTTCTCAAACAATAGAAAATTTTAAAAACTTTTTTACTCCAAGATTAAAAAAAGAATACTTTAGATTAGATGATACAATTAAAAAAACATTGGTACTAGTTTCTGCTGAGTTAAAAAGAAAAGATGTAGTAATAATTGATAATATTAATAATATTGAGATTCTATCTTACGAAAATGATCTAATACAAGTAATTATTAATATCATCAATAATGCAAAAGATGCTTTTGCAAATGAAGGTGATAATTATATTTTTATTGATACAGAATTAACAAATCAAACTAACAATATAAATATAAAAATAAAAGATAATGCGGGTGGTATCCCCGATGAATTTTTAGGTAAAATTTATGAACCATATTTCACTACTAAATATAAAAGTAATGGTACAGGTATTGGTTTATATATGGTTATGGAAATTATTCAAAAACATATGCAAGGGACTATAAGTGTAAAAAATGTTACTTATACTTACAATAATAAAGAGTGCAGAGGTGCTGAATTTATTATAAACATTCCTATTAAATAGGTAATATTAAAATTTCCAAATAATTTTCTTATAGTTAACATTAAGCATACTTATATTATTATATATAAATTGACCACCAGTCAAAAAAGGAACTTTAAGTGTTAAGTATAGAAAAAAAACATGAAAAAAGAAAAAGAATAGCAAAATCATCTTGTAATTTATTTTTAGAAAAAGGTTATGTCAATATTACTATAAGTGAAATAGCCAAAGCAGCTGGAATTGGGAAAGGGACTATTTACGAATATTTTGCAAATAAAGAAGATATTATTTTTGAATTAATGGCATGCTTACAAGAAGAATACGATCCAAAATTAAAGATAAAACTTGAACAAAATATTACAGCAAAAGAAAAACTAATATTTCTTTTCGATATTTTTTTAAGTGATGATGCAATTGTACAAACACAAAGAAAAATATATAAAGAATTTTTATCAATATATATTCACAATAAAACAGATGCAATGGACATATATAATAAACAAATGATGGACAAATATCGTAATGTATTAGAAAATATTTTTACAGAATCTATACAAAAAAATGAATTGTCTAAAACATCTCTAGATTTTGTACCTAGTATTTTTGCTACGTTACAAGGATTTTTTATAACATATGAAGATAAAAGTGTTATATATGAATATATAGACAATTTATTTAAATTATTTGAGATTAAAGAGGATAAGGAGAATCAGTAAATGAAAAAATTACTATTTATTTTATCTCCATTATTACTGTTTGGATATACCGTAGATTTTGAAAAATCTTTGGAAAAAACAGTAGAGATGAATAAAGGACTAAAAGCAAAAAAATTATCTATTAAACAATCATCTGAAGATTTAAATATAGCTAATGGATATGATTATGGTAGTTTGGTATTTAATGAAAATATATCCAAAACGAATCATGCTGGATATGTCTTTGGAATGAAAACGGCCTCAAGAGAAGCTAAGATGAAAGACTTTGGATTTACTGCCATTCCTCCTTCTGGTACTTTGGTTGGTGATATTGCACCAGAAGCATTAAACAATCCAGAGTCAAGAACTAACTACGAAACTAAGATTACTTACAGTGTTCCTTTATTTACAGGGTTTAAACTAGAAAATGCCAAGAAAATGGCTAAGTTACAACTCTTAGCTCAAGAAGCAAAATACAATTTTGATGAAAAAGCCTTAGGACTGGAAGTTTTAAAAGCATATAACGGAGCAGTGGCAGCTAAAGAATTTATAAAAGCTACCTCAAAAGCTAAAGAAGCAACTTCTTCCTTTGTTGAATTTGCACATGAATTATTTAATGAAGGATTAGTAACTTCTATAGATGTTAAACAAGCTAAAGTGTATGATATGGGAGTTGATGCTTCTATGATAGAATCAAAAAATAGATATGACTTAGCTATGTCATATTTGAGGTTTTTAACATCTGATAAACATATAACTGATGTTGCAGAGTTTAAAAATATAGACAATAAAATTACAAACGTACAGCAACTACAGCAAAAAGCACATGAAAACAGAGAAGACTTCTCTTGGATGAAATATAATACTCAAACTTTGAAGGCGAAAATTGAGCTTGAAAATTCTGAATTTTATCCAACTATTGGTGTACAAATTGAGTATGGTTATAATGATAATCAACTTAATAATATAAATTCTGAGCATGATTATTATATGGGTGCAATTGCATTATCTTATAATCTTTTTGATGGTTTTATTAGTTCATCAAAAAAAGAGAAAGCTAAAATAGAGTATAAAAAAATAAAATATTATTATGAATATATGAAAGATGGCATTAAACTTGAAGTAGAAAAAAATATTTTAACTTTAGATGCAAAACAAAAAATACTCAATCAAAAAATAAAAGCAAATAACTTATCTGATGAAGTTTTAGAACAATCACAAGAACTGTATAAAAATCATTTGATAAATATGAGTAATTTACTTTTACAACAAGCAAATCAACAAAAAGCAAATGCAGAAATGATTTTGGCAAAATATGAAAAATCTTTAGCTGCAGGAAGATTAAAAGTATCATTAGGGGAGAGTTTAAAATGAAAATATTTATAAAAGTTATCGTAGTAGGTATTTTAGTTATTACTAACTCACTTTATGCAAAAACAATTGAATTAAGTGGAACGGTTATTTCTGATAATGAAAAATATATAACTAGTAGGTTTATGGGCTATATTAAAACTGTTAATGTATCAGAGGGTGATATTGTAAAAAAAGGAACACTACTTTATGCAATAGATTCTGCAGAGATAGATAGTAAAAAAAGACAAGCACAACTCAGTATTCAGATGTATGAAAATCAATACACAACAATGAAAAGAAATTATGAAAGATATTTAAGACTTTTTAAAAAGGGTTTAGTATCAAAGTTTGAAGTAGAACAACTTGAACTTGGAAGTAAAAATCTTAAAGATATGGTAGAGATTAGTAAACTTCAAGTAAAAGAAGTAGAAAATCAGTATCGATATTTAACTATAAAAGCTCCAAATGATGGAGTAATCGTGAAAAAAAATATTAAATCAGGTGAGATGGCAATACCAGGTATGCCAGCGCTTATTTTATCTGATTTAAGTAATTTAAAAATCAAAACAGAAGTAAGTGAAAATGATTTAAAAAATATTTATATCGGTCAAAAAGCTAAAATAATAATACCCTCTATGAATCTTACTACACAAGGAAAAATAACAGCTATTATTCCAAGTTCAAATGCTATGACTCATACTTTTACTATTAAACTATCATTTCAAACAAAATTAAATATTTATCCGGGAATGTATTCTACGGTATTTATAGAGACAACTAGGAAGTAGTTATGAAACAAGATCAAAATATTGCAGGTAAGTTAGCATCAACTTTTATAGAACATCCTTTAACAATTGTTTTAGCTGTATTTATTTTACTTGTTGGATATATGGCATTAAACTTAACACCAAGAGAAGAAAACCCTCAAATTAAAGTTGCTGGTGGTGCAGTTATTGTTCCTATGCCAGGGGCAAGTGCTTCTGAGATACAAAAAGTAATAATAGAACCGTTAGAGCGTAAAATTAGAGGGATTAAAGGTGTGGAAAATATATTTTCTATTGCTAAAGAATCTGTAGGTATTATTCAAATCCAATATTTAGTTGGTCAAGATAAGGCTGATTCAGATTTAAAACTATACGATCAAATAATGAGAAATATGGATTATATGCCAAAAGGTGCAAAACAACCTATTATTAAAACTATGGATATTGATACAGACATACCCGTGGCTACAATTGCTTTTTATGTAAAGAACAAATCATTAAGTCAAACCGAGTTATATACAAAAATAAGTAAACTAGGACATGAAATTAATAAAATTAAAGATGTTGCAGTTGTTGATTTAAAGGGTGAAAAAAAAGAACAATATAATGTAGAAGTAGACTTAGGTAAGTTATCTGGTTACCACTTGTCTTTAGGCCAGATAATGACATCTATCCAAGGGCTTTCTTTTGAGTTACCAGATGCAAAGGGGGAAACAAAGTCTCAACAAATAGTTATGTTTGGAATACAAAGTGCAATTGATAGTGAAAAAGATTTAAAAAATATTTTAGTAGCGTCTTACATGGGAAGTGCTATATATTTAAAGGATATTGCTACTGTGACTAAAGGTTATGATATACAAAATAAAAAAAGTGCTTTGTTATATACGAAAGATTCAAATGAGATAGAACAAGTTACATTAACAGTTTCAAAACTGCAAGGTGCAAATACTGTTGTTATCAATAACAAAATATTTAACTATCTGGAAAATATAAAAGATGATTTAATAAATGATGATATAGGGTATGTCATTACTAGAGATGATGGATATACCGCTGATCATGCTGTAAATGAGCTTGTCTTTCATCTTGTGATTTCAATAGTGATTATTGCAATATTACTTGTTTTTACATTAGGGTTTAGGGAAGCTTTAATAGTTTCCTTAACTGTGCCTATGATATTAGCACTTACTTTGTTTATAGGTTATTTAATAGGTGAAACAATTAATCGTATTACCTTATTTGCATTACTTCTTTCTCTTGGATTATTAGTAGATGCTGCTATTATTGTTATAGAAAATATACATAGACATTTGCATGATGGAAATAGTCAGGATAAGACAATCAAAGAGATAGCAATAGAAGCTACAAATGAGATAGGAAACCCAACAAATATTGCAACTTTAGCAATAGTAATGACATTTATCCCTATGTTTTTTGTTGGTGGTATGATGGGTCAGTTTATGCATCCTTTACCTGTGTTTGTACCCATAGCTCTTTTGATGTCACTTTTTGTAGCTTACATCTTTACTCCTTATTTAGTAAATAAGTTATTAAAGAAGGAGCCATAATATGAGTAAAATAAAACAAACAAAATTAGAAAAACTTATTTATAATATTTTAGAAAATAAAGCAAAAAGAATGATGGTTTTATTTATCACATTTTTATTATTTATTATCTCCATTTATTTGATACCTTTAGAGATAGTAAAAGCGAAAATGTTACCAGGAAAAGATAGTGATACTTTTTCGATATACGTTGACTTACCAGAAGGTTCATCTTTAATACAAACAAAAGAAGTAACCTCTTGTATTGCTAAAGAGTTACAAAAAGAAGATATGGTAACTTCTATTTCTGTATTTTTAGCAGAAGGTTTACCCCTTGATTTTGCAGGTATGGTAAAAGGAAGTGCTTTAAAAGATGGTGAAAATATATCTGAAATAATGGTAAATATAAAAAGAGCAAACCATAGAGATGAGCAAAGTTATAATTTAGTTCATAGAATAAGACCTATTATTCAAAATAGTTGTAGTATAAATCATGCAAATATAAAATTTGTTGAACTTCCTGCAGGACCTCCAGTTTTAGCTGATGTTGTTGCTGAAGTGTATGGAGGGGAAAGTTTTGAAAGTAGATTACAATTTTCTAAAAAAATTGCTGAGGTATTTAAAAAACAAGAAACTTTAGTAGATATTGATGTATTAGCAGATGAACCATATACTAAGTATAGTTTGAAGTTAAATAATAATAAAGTACTTAGAAGTGAAGTGAGTTTAGAACAAGTGAAAAAGATACTTTATCTTGCATTTGAAGGGATGAATGTAGGAGTGATTAATGAATCGAAAGCACAAAACCAAATACCTATTTTTTTAAGACTTGATGACAGTAGATTGTTTGATAAGTTTACAAAAGAGGGTGTAATGAGTAAATTATCAAATTTAAAGTTGATGAATAAACGAGGTATGATGATACCTTTAAGTGAGTTTGTAACAATACAAGAGGTATTTCAAGAACCGACACTTACATCAAAAAATTTAAATCCTATGATAAACGTTATTGCACAAACAGATATGGATAGTCAGATATATCCTCTGTTAGATACAAGAAATTATATTTTAGAAAACTTTATAAATGAGTATGAGGTTAATAAAACTGATTTATTAAATCTGTCTTTACGAGATAAAAAAACAAATGAGCTTTTTGATATTAAATTTGATGGTGAATTAAAAGTAACCATAGATACCTTTATAGAGTTAGGTGGAGCTTTTATAGGTGCTTTAGTATTGATATTTTTACTTATGGTTGTATATTATAAAAATTTTGCCTTAGCAGGAGCAATCGTATTGGCAAGTTTTATATCAATTATTGGTGTAATATTAGGACATCTTGTAATGGATATGATTACAGAAAATACTTTTTATTTAACAGCTACTTCTCTAATAGGCTTTATAGCTTTAATTGGAATAAATTCTAGAAACTCATTACTTATTATTGATTTTGCAAAACAACTAATGCAAGAGAAAAACCTAAAAGCTTCACTAGCAATATCCATAGCAACTGCAACACGAGCAAAACCTATATTATTAACAGTATTAGCCATAGTATTTGCAAGTAGTTTATTGGCTTCAGATGCTGTTTTTGGAGGGCTTGGTGTTGCATTAATTGGGGGTACATTAATAGCGTATTTTGTTTCACTGTTTTTTGTGCCAGTTTCAATCTTAAAAAGTTTACAAAAACTAGAGCAATAAAATTATGAGATGTATAACTTGTCAATCATTTTCATTTAAAATAATTTGTAAAGATTGTCAAGAAAAACTTCTCTTGCCCTCTTTTTATAAAAGAGAATTAAAAAAAGATTTTTTTGTTTATAGTTTTTATAAATTTGATGAGGTAAAAGATCTGCTTAATACAAAATATGAATTTTATGGGGATAAAGTATATACCGTTTTATCCTCTTTAACTTTAAAAAAGTTTGCTTTGAATTTTATTTTTGAAAATGATGTTGTGGCCATTGGTATTGATGATCATACACGGCATGAGTTTTCACATACAGCAATTTTAGCAAAAAGTCTTAAATCAAAAAACATCACACCCAAGTTTAATTTACTCAAAGCTCAAAATAAAGTAAAATATGCGGGAAAAGATTTAAAATTTAGAAAAAATAATAAAAGAGATTTTGTTTATAAGGGAAAACAGAATATTCAAGTGATTTTAGTAGATGATTTAATTACTACAGGAAGTACTATATTAGAAGCAAAAGAAGTTTTAGAAAAGAATAATTGTGAAGTTTTGTTTGCATTAACAATAAGTGATGTTAATATATAGATTTTAATATTTATGACAGATGAGAATAAAAGTATTCTTTTATTCTCATCTTTTAACCGATCACTATTAAGAACAGTGACCGCCACCACAGCATCCACTTTTTGGAGCTGGTGATTCCATTAAAATCTGGAAAGTATTTCCATCTTCTTTTAATGAAAATTCATGTTTACCACAAAATTTATCATTCATATGAATTACCATTGAATTTGCTTTCATTAAAGCATCATCGTTTGAAGCAAAACTTACATTATTTTCAAATTCACTTCTTCTGAAACAACCACATTCTTTATCAACATTTACTGTATACATTTATAATCCTTTTAGTTCTGAAATCGAAATATATCTTTTTAACTTTAGGATTCATTAATAAATTTAACTTAATTAATTAAATTTACCTTTAAAGATAAGCAATGAAAGAGTATGTTAAAATCACGCAAAATGTTTGTTTGAATAGAAAGGACAATTGTGGTAGCAATAGTTGATTATAATATGGGAAACTTGGCAAGTGTATATAATGCTTGTAAACTTATTGGTATAGAAGCTGATATAGTAAACGATCCAAATAAAATAAAAGAATATGATAGAGTTATATTACCAGGTGTTGGCGCATTTAAAGATGCTATGGAACATTTACATAGTACAGGTATGTACGAAGCGATAATTGAGTTTTCTAAAACAGGTAAACCAATGATAGGAATTTGCCTCGGTATGCAACTTTTATTTGAATCATCAGAAGAATTTGGTTTTACAGAAGGGTTAGGATTAATTCCAGGTAAAGTTGTAGCTTTTGATAAATCTAAAATGGATATGGATGACCATAAAGTACCACATATGGGATGGAATAAAGTATTTCATAAAGAGTGTACACTATTTGAAGGTTTAGAAAACCCATATCTTTATTTTGTTCACTCTTTCCATGTTGTAACAGAAGATAAATATTCTCTAGCAACGACACACTATGGATATGATTTTACAAGTGCAGTACAAAAAGATAATATCTATGGATTTCAACCTCACCCAGAAAAATCACATGATAATGGTATAGAAATACTAAAAAACTTTATGAAAGTATAAATTATTACTTTATTCTAAAAATATAGTAGAAAAAATTGTAATTAAAAGGAAAATAAAAAATGGAAATATTACCAGCGATTGATTTAAAAGATGGAAAAGCAGTAAGACTTAGTAAAGGTCTTATGGAAAGTGCAAAAATATATAGTGATGAGCCATGGCAAGTTGCTAAAAGATTTGAAGAACTTGGTTCTAAGTGGTTACATATTGTTGATTTAAATGGTGCTTTTGCAGGTGAACCAGCAAATTTAGAACAAATTAAAAAAATTAGAGAAAACTGTAATCTTAAAATTGAACTTGGTGGTGGTATCAGAGATGAAAAAACTATTAAAATGTATATTGAACTTGGTGTTGACAGACTTATTTTAGGTTCTATTGCAGTTAAAGATCCACAATTTGTAAAAGACATGGCTGCAAAATATCCTATTGCTGTTGGTATTGATGCTATGAATGGTATGGTTGCAGTTGAAGGTTGGGCTGAAGTATCTACTATGAAAGCTACAGATTTAGCGAAAGAGTTTGCTGATGCTGGAGTTGATGCTATTATTTGTACAGATATTTCTAAAGATGGAATGTTATGTGGAGTAAATGTTGAATGGACTGAAGAGATTGCACTTGCATCTGGAGTGGATACTATTGCATCTGGTGGAGTAAAAGATATCAATGATATTATTAACTGTAAAGAGAATGGAAATATTGCTGGTTGTATAGTAGGTAAAGCATTTTATGAAGGTACTTTAGACTTAGAAGAAGGTTTTAAAGTTTTATAATTTACTTATAATTTATTATTTTAAAGCCTCATCGTTTTGATGGGGTTTTTTTATATCTAAAGATTAGAACACTTAAACAAATTTTAAACTAATATTAGATAAAATCGCAATCCTTTAATATGAATTATAGTTTACTGTAGTTTAAATTAATGTGAAATTCACATGTAGCAATTCTACAAGAGTTGTATCAATTTGATTGATATGGATGGCTACAGAGGTACAAACTCGAAAATTAATCTGGCAAAAATGCCAAAAAGAAGGAATTATTATGGTTACAATGAAAGACTTATTAGAATGTGGTGTACACTTCGGTCACCAAACAAGAAGATGGAATCCGAAAATGAAAAAATTTATTTTTGGTGTAAGAAAAAATATTTATATTATTGATTTACAAAAAACACTTAGATACTTCAGATACACATATACTTTAGTTAGAGATGCTGCTGCTGAAGGTCAAACAATGATTTTTGTTGGTACAAAAAAACAAGCTACAGACGCTATTAAAAAAGCTGCTAACGATTGTGGTATGCCTTATGTAAATCACAGATGGTTAGGTGGAATGTTAACAAACTACCCAACAATGAAAAAATCTATCAGAAAATTAGAAATCATTAAAAAAATGAGAGAAGAAGGTCAATTAGATTTAATGACTAAAAAAGAAGCATTAATGCTTACTAGAAAAGAAACTAAGTTAGAAAACTACCTTGGTGGAATTAAAGATATGAAAAATCTTCCTGACATGATGTTCGTAATTGATGCAGTTAAAGAAAAAATCGCTATTCTTGAAGCTAGAAGACTTGGAATCAAAGTTTATGCTCCATTAGATACAAACTGTGATCCAGATTTAGTAGACTTCCCAATTCCAGGAAATGATGATGCAATCAGATCAGTACAATTATTTTGTAATGAAATGGCAGCAGCAATGAACGAAGGTAAAGCAGCTAGAGCTGAAGCTAACGCTGAAGTATCTGAAGAAGTAACAGAAGCTGAAATGGCTGAAGTAACTGAAGAAGCAACAGCTGAAGCTGAAGTAGCAACTGAAGAGGCAAAATAATTATGGCTGGAGCAACTCCAAAATTAATTAAAGAGTTAAGAGAAAAATCTGGTGCAGGTATGCTTGATTGTAAAAAAGCACTTAATGCAACAGAAGGTAATCTTGACGAAGCTATTAAACATTTAAGAGAAGCTGGTTTATCTAAAGCAGCTAAAAAATCTGCAAATGTTGCAGCTGAAGGTCTTATTTCTATTTTAGCAAATGATGACAAAACTAAAGTAACAATGGTTGAATTAAATTCTCAAACAGACTTTGTTGCTAAAAATGAAAACTTTTTAGCATTAAAAGATGAAATTACTGCACATGTTCAAACAACTGCAGTATCTTCAACTGAAGAATTAAATAAAACAGAAATCAATGGTACAAATTTCGAAGAGTATTTAAACTCTAGAATTGCTATCATTGGTGAAAATATTGTTGCTAGAAAAATGACAACTATCTCTACAGATAATGGTGTTGTTAATGGTTACGTTCATTTAGGTAAAGTTGGTGTTATTTTAGCAGCTACTTGTGCTCCTGAAGCAAAAGAAAAAACTGCTGATTTATTGAAAAAAATTGCTATGCATGCAGCTTCAATGAAACCAACAGTTATCTCTTACAAAGACTTATCTGCTGAATTTATTGAATCAGAAAATAAAGGTATCATCGCTGATATTGAAAAATTAAATATTGAGTTACATAGACTTGGTAAACCAGAGAAAAAAATACCTTTATTTGTAAGTAGATCTCAACTTACAGCAGAAGCACTTGCAGACGCTGAAGATAAGATGAAAGCTGATTTAAAAGAACAAGGTAAACCAGAAAAAATCTGGGACAAAATTATCCCTGGACAAATCGAAAGATTTATTACTGATAATACTCAATTAGATACAGCACATGCACTTTTAAGTCAACCATATGTAATGGATGACTCAAAAACTGTAGAGCAAGCTATTGCTGAATGTGATGCTTCTATTGAACTAGTTGAATATGTTAGATATGAACTAGGTGATGGAATTGAGAAAGTAGAAGAAGATTTCGCAGCAGAAGTTGCTGCACAAATGGCTAAATAGAAATACTATTTAGTTACTATTTGAATTATGACTGATAAACAAAATAATCAAAATAATTCAAATTTGCCCTTACTTGAAGTAAGGGCAGTCTCTCATGATTTTGACTATCCACTTTTTAAAGATATAAACTTATCATTACAAAAGGGTGAAACTATCGCAATAATAGGCGTAAGTGGTAGCGGAAAATCAACTTTATTAAATATATTCTCAACTTTATTGATTCCAAATAAAGGTGAAGTGTACTACAATAATAAAAATATATTAAATTTATCAAAAAACGAAATGCTAGAAGTAAGAAGAAATGATTTTGGAATAATATTCCAAGCACACTACCTGTTTAGAGGTTTTAATGCTGATGAAAATCTGAAAATATCTGAATTACTTAGTGGAAATATCGTTGATGAAAATTTATTAAGTTCGTTAAATATAAATCATGTAATGAAACAAGGTATTGGTGAATTAAGTGGTGGTCAACAACAACGATTGTCTTGTGCAAGAGTTTTAGTTAAAAAACCAAAAGTTATTTTTGCTGATGAACCTACTGGGAACTTAGATACCCAAACTGCAAATGAAATGATAAATGTTTTGTTTGATTACGTGAAAGAAAATGATGCTGGACTTATTATGGTAACTCATGAAAATGAGATAGCAAATAAGTGTGATAAAGTATATAAACTAAATGAGTTTAGATTGGAGCAAGTAAAATAATGAAAAAAAGCTTAATCTTAGTATCTAAAAAACCTATTATAATTCAGATTTTTACATTAGTATGTAAAAAATTAAATATAAAATTAGAGGTTTTAGACGAGGTTCAAATAGATCACAAAGTAGATATTATAATTATTGATAGTGATTTTATTGATGATAGATTTGATATTGTAAAATCATATGCCAAAATAATGGGTGCTATTTCAAAAGAACAATTACCTTTTGGGAGTGCAAATGATTTTATTATTCCATTACCATTTTTGCCATCTTCTTTAGAAGAAATTTTAGAAACACAATTAGATATACTTAAAAAAAGAACAAATTCAAAAACATATATTACTAATGTAGAAGTAAGTGATGAAATTGAGGAAGAGTATGCTGAAGTTGAACCAGCTGTAGAATATTTAGAAAGTTTAGCTGATGATATAGCATTTGATATGGAAGAAGAAAATGATGATAGTATCGTTCCTTTAACTGCGTTAAATCAAGGTGGTATTTTAGATACTAAAGAATTATCAAATATTCAAAATATCATGACGCCGGGTACAGATCTTAAGAAAGAAGATTTTGATGAAGATAAAATAGAAGATGAATGGATGGATTTATCTTCTATTATTGATCAAGCTATTGATGAAGTAAATACAGTAAGTGAAATTTATAGTAAATTTGATAATAAACCTATCAAAGTGCTTTTAAATAATTATGAATTAGAGGAATTGACACCTTTATTAAATAAACTAGATCAAGATATAATTGATTCTTTAACAGATGGTTATGAAATTAATCTTCAAATAAAATTAGGACAAACTGACAGTGAATAACATATATTCTAAGGGTGCAATATTATTGCTTTCTGGACCAAGTGGTTGTGGTAAAAGCTCTTTATTAAAAGAGGTATACAAAGTTATAGATAATTACTATTTTTCAATTTCTACTACTACTAGAGCTCCTAGAGTAGGGGAGAAAGATGGTGTGGATTATTATTTTGTTTCAAAAGAAGAATTCAAAAAAGATATTCAAGAAAATAATTTTCTAGAATGGGCAGAAGTTCATGGTAATTATTACGGTACGTCGTTAAAACCTATTAATAAAGCTTTAGATGAAGCTAAATTAGTAATTTTTGATATTGATGTTCAGGGATTTGAACAAGTTATTAAGAAGCTAAAAGCGATTACAACAACTGTATTTATAACTACTCCAACTATTGAAGAGTTAGAAAAAAGACTTTATTCTCGGGATACTGATTCAAAAGAAGTAATTGAAAAAAGAATAAAAAATGCTAAAGTTGAAATAGAATATATTGATCAGTATGATTATTTTATAGTGAATGATAATTTAGAAGTTGCATCTGATCAACTTGTAAGTGTTGCTAAAAGTTCTCTAACTAAAGCATCTTTATACGATAAAAGTAACGTGATTAGTAACTGGAATAAATAATAAAGCTAAAGTTACAATATAAGCTATAAGTATTCTCTACTTACAGCTTTCCCGAAATGCCACCCTTGCATATATTCAATACCTAAACTTTTTGTCTTTTGATAAATCTCTTCACTACTTACAAACTCTGCAACAGTTTTAATACCAAGTTTAGTACAGAAATCAGAGATCGTTTCAACGATAAGTGCATGTTTTGGTAAAGTATCAATCTCTTTGATTAATGATCCATCAATTTTTACAAAGTCAACATTTAAAGCTTCTAACATATTAAAGTTTGAATATCCTGCTCCAAAGTCATCAACACCAATATTACAACCGTATAATCTAATTTTTTCGATAAAGTTTTTTACTATTTCAAAATCTTCAATCTCTTCACTCTCTAAAATTTCAAAGTCTAATAGCTTAGCTTCATCTTTATATTGATCTAGTGTATCAAAAATAAATTGGTATGTATCATGGTTAATAATATCCTCAAAAGATAAATTAACAGCTACTCTAATTTGTTTCTCTTTAATAATAGCTAGTACACTTGAAAGCATAACTTTAATAATAATAGGAAATAGTCTTGCCTTTTTTGCAATAGTTAAAAACTTATATGGTGCAACTTCATTTCCTTCATCATCAATGTATCTTATAAGTGCTTCATATTTATATATTTCTTTAGTTTCTGCGTCAATGATAGGTTGAAAATATGGTTGAAATTTACCATCAGTTAAACCAGATTTTAATCTTTTAATCCAAGCAATATTTTCTTGAATATCTTTTTTTTGTTCAAATTTCTCTTTATCGTATTCTAGAATATCAAGATACTTTTTTCTAGCTTTTGGTATAGCTCTTTGTGCATATTCGAATGCATGTTTATCATTAGATTGTGCAATACCAATAGTAATACTAATATCTATATCTTCATCACCAATTTGCACTCCATTTTCATTTGTTTTTTTGATAAACTCTTTACAGATAGCTTTAAATTCTTTTGTATCTGTATCCCAATTTTTACACAAAATTACAAAATTATCAGAACCTACTCTATAAATATTATATAAGTCACTTTTGAATGTTTCTTTAGTACTTGCAACAAAAGACAATAAAATCTTATCTCCGTAGTCTTCACCATATAAGTCGTTTAAAACAGAAAATTTATCAATATTAAGTAAGGCTAATGTAGATTTTTCTATTACTTTAGTATCTTTTATAAGTGCATTTCTATTTTGTAATTTTGTGAGTTGATCAAGATATAAATCTCGTAATTCATGGTATAGCAAAGATTTTGACATGATATCAAGCAGTTTTTTCACATTGATTGGTTTTAGTACATATTTATCTACACCTAGATCGATTGCTTCAAGTAAATATTCTGAATTTGAGAATGCAGTTGCAACCACAATAGGCATGTTTGGATTAATTCTTTTAATCTCTTTTGCCATCTCTAAACCATTCATATTGGGCATATTTACATCTGTAATAATTAAGTCTATAACGTGTTGATTTTCTTTAAATGTTTCAAGACCTTCTGCACCATCTTTACAAATAAATTGTTTTTTTGTGAATGATTCTAGAATCCCTTTCGTAATATCTCGTAGGTATTCTTCATCTTCACAATATAAAACTGTAATCTCTTTTAGCCTAGATATATCTGCTTCCATTATTGCTCTTTTTACTATAATTTTAGATATAATAACATAAATTAGGTAAAAGAGAATATATAATAGTGAGTAATAATAAAAATATTTTAATTTTAAATACAGGTGAAACATTCAGTAAAATTAATGATCAAATACTTGATAATTCGGGAGTATTTGAATGTCAAAAATAGTCCCTTGTACACATTGTCATCTTGAGTTTGATGAATCAGTAATGATTAAAGAACCTGAAAAACCAGAATTAAATTTTTGTTGTAATGGTTGTCAAGGTGTTTATCATCTTTTAAAAGATGATGGATTAGATAGTTTTTACGATAAATTAGGAAATAATAAATTAGCCAAACCTCTTGCTATTGGAGATGACAGCAGTAATTTTGATATGGAAAGTTTTGTTTCTCGATATATTAAAAAAACTGAAGAGGGCTTTAATAGAGTAGACCTTATTATTGAAGGTATTCATTGTGCCGCTTGTATTTGGTTAAATGAAAAAGTCCTAAATGAAATGCCAGGAATAGTAGAAGTTAATATTAATTTTACAAATAATAAAGCAAAAATTATTTGGGATGAAGATATTATTAAACTCTCACAAATCATAGATAAGATTAGGAGTATTGGATATAACGCTTATCCGTACAACAGAACTGATAGTGAAATACAAGCTACAAAAAATAAAAAAGATTTTTTCCTTCGAATGTCAATTGCTATTTTTGCTTCGATGAATATCATGATGATAGATGTTGCAAAGTATAGTGGATATTTTACTGGAATTGACCCTGAAATGCTTCGTATGATTCATATGGCAGAGTTTATATTTGCATCACCAGTGTTATTTTACAGTGGATGGATATTTTTTAGAGGGGCATATTACGGTCTAAAAAATAAAATCATAAATATGGACTTTTTAGTATCTGCAGGGGCGACACTTACTTATATATATTCGTTGTATGTATTATTTGGAGGAGCCGGAGACAGCTATTTTGATAGTGTTGCTATGATTATCACTTTTGTACTTGTTGGAAAGTACCTTGAAGTTTTAGGTAAAAAAAGTGCTGTTGATACTATGGACAAAATAAAATCTCAAATTCCTTTGGAAGCTACAATAATTGTAGAAGATGGTAAAAAAGTTGTATCTTTAGATGAGATAAATATTGATGACATAATAGAAGTTAAAACTGGTGAAAAAGCCTGTGTAGATGGTATTGTTACATCGGGATATAGTAGTTTTGATGAGAGTAGTATAAGTGGAGAGTCTTTACCTTTAAGTAAAAAAATAGGTGATAAAATATTTTCTGGTACTATTAATACTGAAGCAGTCATAAGATATAAAGCAACAAAAAATTACGCTAATTCAACATTAAATCATATTGTTGAACTATTAGAAGATTCTTTAAATTCAAAACCTAAAATTGAAGATACTACACAATCAATGTCAAAATATTTTTCAATTATGATTTTATCTCTTGCTTTGGCTACATTTACGGGTTGGTATTTTTATGAAGGCACTTTTGAAAAGTCTTTGATTGTTGGTATTTCAGTTATTATTATTGCTTGTCCATGTGCTTTAGCATTAGCTACTCCAATTGCTAGTTTGATTGGAATTAGTTGGCTAACTAAAGAGGGATTACTTTTTAAAGAGGCGAAATTTATTGAAACATTTGCTAAAATCGATGCAATCGTTTTTGATAAAACAGGTACTTTAACAACTGGAAAATTGTCAGTTAAAGCTATTCCATTGTCTTTAACTAAAGATGAATTAAATATGTTATATTCATTATCTGATAGTTCGACACATCCTGTTAGTGTAGCTATAAAACAGTACCTTGAAACATCATTTGAAAATTTAAAACATTTAGAATTAGATAATATTGAACAAATACCAGCATTTGGTATACAAGCATTTTATAATGATAATGTTATTTATGGAGGACGATTAGATAACAATATTGAATATACTACAACAATTTATCATTTTACAGTAAATGACAAATTATTAGCAACTTTTGAATTAGAAGATCACTTACGTGATGATGCACTTGAAACTATTCAATATTTTAAAAATCAAAATATTAAAACAGTTCTTTGTAGTGGAGACAATGAAAAAACAGTTTCAAAAATAGCAGAAGAAGTTGGTGTTGACCATCATCTTGCTAAAATGTCTCCGATTGCAAAAGCTGATTATATTAGAAGTTTAAGAGATAGTGGTCAAAAGGTTGTTATGGTTGGGGATGGTATAAATGACTCCTTAGCCCTGAGCCGTGCTGATATCTCTATTGCTATGGGAAATGGAGCTGATATCGCTATTGCTATTAGTGATATAGTTATCTTAAATGATCAACTTTCGGGAATAACAAAAAGTTACTATATTTCAAAAAGAACATTCAAATTTATAAAACAAAATTTAATGATCTCTTTAATTTACAATATTGTTACTATTCCGATTGCAATGGCAGGATTTATTATACCATTGGTTGCTGCATTATCAATGAGTTTGAGTTCACTACTTGTAGTTGGAAATAGTCTAAGAATAAATAATAAAAAATAGGAAAATAGATGAACAGTATTTTATGGATAGAATTAGTTGTAGGAATTATTGTTAGTTTTACTCTTTTAGGAATATTTATTTGGGGTGCAAAACAAGGTCAATTTGATGATAGTAAAAAAATGATGAATGGATTATTAAATGATAGTACAGAAGATTTACAAGCTGCAGTTAAAAAAGATGAAAAAGTAAAAGAGCTAAAAGCAAATAAAAGAGAAAAATTAAAAAATAGTTAAAAAAAAGCCAACTACAATTTGTAGTTGGCTTTTATAGTAATTTTAGTAAAAACTAGAATTATTTTCCAAGTCCTGTTGCTTTTAAATCAGCTTCGCTATATTTAGCAACTTGACCTTTCATAACACCTTTCATTGGACCACCGTAAGTACCCATTTTATATCCTACTAATGAAGCAGAAACTTCAGCTTTTGTCATGTTTGCTACTACTTTAGATTTTCCTAAAGCTTTCTTTTCAAAGTTTTGTCCATGACAACCCTTACATGCTCCAAGATTTACAGCTGCAAATGCTGCTACAGATAATACTAATGTTCCTAATACGATTTTTTTCATATTGTTCTCCTCAAATAAATTTGCTAGATAGTACTAATTTATTACTTCAAGTTATCTTATAATATTTTGGATAAAATACAATATGAATGAAAACTGTGTATTAACAATAAAAAATTTAACATTTGGTTACAGTAAAGACAAAAATATTTATGATGGCTTTAATTTGACGTTAAATAAAAATGAAATTATTTCAATTGTTGGGGTTAGTGGTAGTGGAAAATCTACTCTATTTGAACTTATAACAAAGAATATAAAACCTATAATAGGAACAATCTCAACTAAAAAAATAGCATCTATTTATCAAGATCCTTATAGTTCATTTCACCCAACTTATAGTATTAAAGAGCAAATTGATGATGTGGTAGATGGATATAGTGAAAATGAGTTGTTCAATTTATTAGAGAAGTTAGATTTAACGCAAGTGTTAATTAATCAAAAACCACATAAGTTAAGTGGTGGACAATTACAAAGATGTAGTATATTAAGAGCCGTATTGATGAAACCTGACTTGTTATTAGCTGATGAACCTACTAGTGCTTTAGATAATGTAGTTGCTTTAGAGACAATGAAAATGTTAGTAGGCTTTATAGATAAATTTGGTATTCTTTTAATTACACATGATAAAGATCTTGCAACTTGGTGTAGTAATAAAATTATAAATATAGACAATTAGGATAAGAATGAGTAAAAAAGCTTTAGTTTTACTAAATATGGGTGCGGCACGAAGTAAAGATGAATTAGAGGTGTTTTTAACAAACATGTTTAACGATAAAAATATCTTAACTTTTAAAAATGATACAGTAAGATCAATGCTTGCTTCATTAATAGTGACTATGAGACTAAATAAGGTATGGGATAATTATAAAGATATTGGAGGAAAGTCACCACTTCATGAATTGACTGATTTATTAGTAGAGAAGTTAAATGTAATTTTCCCTGAGTATTTTATCACTACAGCAATGAGATATACTTCACCATTTGCTCAAACAGCAATCGCTAGAATTCAAAAAGAAAATATTAAAGAGGTTATTTTATTACCTTTGTACTCTCAGTATTCTACAACAACAACAAAATCGAGTGTAGAAGATTTTATAGAAAAAAGTGATGGTGCATTTAATATAACTACAATTGAGCCTTTTTATAAAAATGAAATGTATAATAAAGCAATATGTGATGAAATTATTAAAGTACAATCAAAATATAACGATTTTCATGTAATCTTTTCTGCACATGGGTTGCCTCAAAAAACTGTAGATAAAGGTGATCCATATCAAATACAAATTGAAGAACATGTGGAGTTACTAAAAGATAAGTTGTCACATTACGCAGCAAACATAAAATCAATTAATTTAGCGTATCAATCTCAAGTAGGACCAATGAAATGGCTTACACCTAGTTTAGATAATATGTTACGAAATTTTAAAAATAAAAAAGTAATTATTTATCCAATTTCATTTCTAATTGATAATAGTGAAACTGTATTTGAATTAGATATTGAATATAGAGAGTTAGCAAAAAAATTACAAGTTAAAGAGTATCGAGTTTGTTCCTGTGTGAATGATAGTGAAACTTTTGTGAAAGCACTTAAAGAGATTGTTTCTCTTTAAGTGTAGATGGAGTATTTTTACTTAAATGTTATTTAGCTGTAATTCTAATTGTTCTTGCTCTTGGACAGTTATTTAATAGATTACAATCTGTTGTTTCGTAATATGTTTTAGCAGATGCTACAACTCTTCCTGTTTGGTTATCCATAATTCTTGCATTGATAACAACTTTTTTATCAATTGAAGAAAATGTTCCAACTAAAACATAACTATTAGCAACTTTTTTGTTGATTTTTTTGATATCTCTAGTAATAAAGAATTCACCAGTAGGATTAACAGATAATGCATTTTGACCTCTAAAGTCTGCAACATTAAATCCTCTTACAAATAATTCGTTAAAAAATGTTTCACCAAGAGTTCTACCAAATGAACTTGTTCTTGATAAGTTATGTAGATTAACAAATGAAGTAATAGCTATGTTACCCATGTCAGCTTGAGCAATTCTACTACTAGCTAATAAACTATCAGCTAATTCTACAATTTTATCATCAGCCATACCATTTGATCCAACAGGAGCCATATATTCAGATGACATATTGCCACCATTAATTTCAATAGTATTCTCACCTTGAGCATTACCAACAGTAGCGAAACATAATAGTGAAGCAATTAGTCCACTTTTAATTAATCCTTTTAACATTTTACACCTCTTTTTTTAATTTATAGAGAAAGTATATCTTCACATTTCTTAAAGTTAGATTAATAAGTTAAATAAAAATATTCCTTATTAATAATATAATATAAATTATAGCTTAAATTATATTATTAATTATAAATTATTAACAAACAATTAACTAATTCAGACATGTTTAAATCTATCTAGGATAGAATTCGAGTAATAAGTGACATTATTTGTCACTTTATTTTAAATTTTAGGAGGAGATTGATGCAGAACGGTGCAACAATTGAGTATGATTACTCGATAGCAAAAGCCTTTACTTTTGCAACAATTCTGTTTGGAATCATAGGTATGACTGTTGGTGTTATTTTAGCATTTCAACTAGCATTTCCAAGCTTAAGTAATTTAGCTGGAGAATATGGTACATTCGGTAGGTTAAGACCTTTACACACAAATGGTGTGGCATTTGGTTTTACAATGAGTGGTATCTTTGCTACATGGTATTATGTTGGTCAAAGAGTATTAAAAGTGTCTTTAAAAGAATCACCTTTTTTAATGGGAGTAGCAAAATTACATTTTGCTTTATATTTCATTACAATTCTTTTAGCGGTTGTTACTTTAATTTCTGGTATTACTACTTCAAAAGAGTATGCTGAATTAGAATGGCCATTAGATATACTTATTACAGTGTGGTGGGTTCTTTGGGGAGTATCAATTTTTGGATTAATTGGTATTAGACGAGAAAGAACATTGTATATTTCGTTATGGTACTATATTGCATGTTTTGTTGCTGTTGCAATGTTACATTTATTTAACAATATGGAAGTTCCAACAATGTTATTTGCAAACGGTGCTCCAAGTTCTTGGATTCACTCAATTTCTATGTATGCAGGTACAAATGATGCCTTAGTACAATGGTGGTATGGACACAATGCTGTTGCATTTGTATTTACTGCTGGTATTATTGCTCAAATATACTACTTTTTACCAAAAGAATCTGGACAAAATGTTTATTCTTATAAACTTTCTATCTTAGCATTCTGGGGATTAATGTTTGTATACTTATGGGCTGGTGGACATCACCTTATTTATAGTACTGTTCCAGATTGGATGCAAACTATGGGTTCTGTTATGTCAGTTATTCTTATTTTACCATCATGGGGATCTGCTATTAATATGCTTCTTACTATGAAAGGTGAGTGGAATCAATTACAAACATCTCCAATAATTAAATTTATGGTTATGGCTTCTACTTTTTATATGTTATCTACTATTGAAGGTCCAATTCAAGCTATTAAATCAGTTAATGCTATTGCTCACTTTACTGATTGGATTCCAGGACATGTTCATGATGGTGCTCTTGGTTGGGTTGCATTTATGACTATGGCAGCTTTATTTCATATGGCACCTAGAATGTATGGTAGAGAAATTTATTCTAAATCATTAATGGAAACACAATTCTGGTTACAAACAACTGCAATTGTATTATACTTTACATCTATGTGGATTGCTGGTATTACTCAAGGTATGATGTGGAGAGCATATGATGAATATGGTTCTTTATTATACTCATTTATTGATACAGTAACTGTACTTCAACCTTACTACACTATTAGAGCTGTAGGTGGATTATTGTACTTAGTTGGTTTCTTTATGTTTGCATACAATATGTATAAAACAGCTACTTGTGGTAGAATTCTTGATAAAGAACCTACAAACGCATCGCCTATGGGCGCTTAAGAGAAAGGGGTTAATATGTTTCATTGGTTAGAACAAAGACCGTTTTTCTTTACGGTAGTATTATTTTTATTTATTGCATTTGCAGGGTTAGTTGAAGTTTTACCAGATTTTGCTAAATCATCACAACCTAAAGTTGGTACTAAACCATATACTGTTTTAGAACTAGCTGGTCGTCAAGTTTATATTAAAGATTCTTGTAATGCGTGTCACTCGCAATTAATTAGACCATTTAAATCAGAAACTGATAGATATGGTATGTATTCAATTTCTGGTGAGTTTGCTTATGATAGACCATTTTTATGGGGATCTAAAAGAACTGGACCAGATTTACAAAGAGTTGGTAATTATAGAACTACAGACTGGCATGAAAATCATATGATGGCTCCAGCGGATGTTGTACCTGGTACAGTTATGCCTGCTTACTCTCATATGTTTACAAATAAAGCAGATATCGCAACTGCATATGCAAATGCAAATACTCAAAAAGAAGTATTCGCAGTACCATATGATAAAAAAGATATGCCAACATTAGGTTCATGGGAAGATGCACAAGTTTCAACTTTAGAAGAAGCTAAACTAATTGCAGCAGATATGAAAACACAAAGTGTAAAAGATGCAGTAGCTGCTGGTGAGATTCCAGAGATTGTTGCTTTAATTGCATATTTAAATTCTCTAAAATAAAGGTTTAACATGGAATACGAAACTCTATTAACGGTTCAGGCATATTCAAAATTTGCTTTATTAACTTTGGTGTGTATCGTATTTTATAGTTATGCATACTCTATCTATAGAAGAGACAAAAAAGGGGAGACTGACTATGAAAGTTATTCAAACCTAGTTCTCGATGATAGTATAGAATCACAACCTTTAGAAAAAAGAAAAAATGATAATAAAAGTTAATACAACTTTTAACAAAATTTAAAAAGGAGATAGCTAATATGAAATCTATGGTAATAGGTGGGATTATTCTTCTTATAGCTTTAATGGCAGGAACTTTCTTTATGGCGGGTGACTCATTTCAGTTAGGTGAAGATTATATCAATGACCTTACAATGCTTGGTGGTATTGCGATTATTGGTATTACTGTTTTTGTAGCGTTAAAATATATAAATCAGATTAAAAATGATACAGCTACAGGTAAACTAAAAGAAGACAACTGGGATGGTATTGGTGAATACACTAATGAAATTCCAACAGGATGGGCATTAATGTTCATTGGTACAATTATTTGGGCTATGTGGTATATGTTTATTGGTTATCCAACAAACCAATTTTCACAAATAGGTCAATATAATGAAGAAACAATAGAATATCAAGCAAAATTTGAATCAAAATGGAATAATATTTCAGAAGAAGATTTAATTGGTATGGGACAATCTGTATTTTTAGTACAATGTGCTCCATGTCATGGTATTGATGCAGAAGGTATTGAAGGTAAAGCACAAGATTTAACAAAAAGAATTTCTAAAGAATCTGTTCTTGATGTAATCAATAATGGTGCAAACAACTTTAAAACAGACTTTCCAGGTGGTATGCCTGCTGGTATGGCTTCAGGTCAAGACGCTATTGATATTGCTGAATATGTTGCCGGTGGTTTAAAAGGTACAGCTCCAGCTATGTGGGCTGCTTGTTCATCATGTCATGGTGAAAACGGTGAAGGTATGGATTATGTTGCACCAAATATTAAATCATATGGTGATAAAGTAACAGCTTCAATCCTTAAAGATGGTAAAAAATCAATTATTGGTATAATGCCAAGTTTTGAAGGACGATTATCTGAAACACAAGTAAAAGCTGTTGCTAATTACTTACGAAGTATAGGAGAATAACATGGCTGGAAATACACAAATGAATGATTCCGAAAGAGGTGTATTTAGTTTAATACATGGTGTTAGCGGTATGCTAATAGCTGTTGTATTATTACTTTCTATCCTTGGTACTTTAACATATTTTGCTGTTGTAACACAACAAGCTAACGCTGAAAACTTTTATGAAATTAATCAGGATTTAAATGCATTAAAATTTAATAGTCCTGATAATCATAAAATGTGGATCAATAAATAAGGAGAAAATGATGTATTATGTAATTTGGGGACTATTAGCAGTTTCTGCTGTAGTTACTATAGCTTTATCATTTTTTGACTCTGCAAGAGTATTTGTTGGTTAATTAGTGATTAAAGTATAAGAAGAAAGGGAGATGTTAAATCATCTCCCTTTTTTTGTATTAAATGAGTAAATACAGTGATACACTTTTATTGACAAAGAGTCAAAATAGTAGTAATATTCAATTTTAAAAAACGAGATTATAATAAGCATAAATTTTATTTAAAAAATTGAATTTATACTTATTAAAATTAGTTAAAAAGGGAAACAATGAGCGAACCAATAGAAGCATGTAATAATGATATATGTATGAAAAAAGATGAATGTGAACGATACAAACTATTTATAAATGGACAAACTTTTTTTCGAAGGTTTAATGGAAAACCACATAAGGGTTGTGGTCAATTTATTAAACTTGCAAATGACAACAAATAACAAATTATTTAAATAAAGGAAAATCAGTGAAAATAAAACTACTTTTTTTACTATTACTTGCTATAGCAAATGTACAAGCTAATCAACATCCATATATATTGACTCATGATGGATTGATTGATGCAAGAGCACAAGATAAAATTTTAGAAATTGGAAATGAAAGCAAAACAAAATTAAAAGTAAATTTATATATTGATATAAAAGAAAATAATGGAATTAACCCAAAAGAAGATAGAGCTATACGAAAAATACAAATGAAAGCTAAAGAGCAAGAGATTGTAAATAACCTTGAAAAACCTTATGCAGTATTAACTATATCTATTGATCAATTATATACAAATATTTTAATGTCTGAGGATTTAAAAGATATTATAGATAGAGATGATATTTTAGATAATTATGTTATCCCTTTATTGGCATCAAAAGATAAAAATAGTTTATTTGCTAAAACAAGTGCAGCTGTCTTAAATGGGTACGCACAAATGGCAGATAGCGTTGCAACATCACAAAATATCGAACTTGTATCTAGTATTGGTAGTGAAGGAAAAACTGCAGGTACAATTTGGCGGGTATTTATGTATACATTAGTTGTAGTTGGTTTATTACTTTATATTCTTGTAATTTTAAGAGAGCGGAAATATAAAAAAGGCAAAAAATAATGGAAAAAGCTATTGAGAAAAAACCAATGCCTAAATGGCTTGTTTATACATTATTTATTGCAAAATTTGTATTAAGTTTGGCTCTGATTTGGTGGACGATTTTTATGACTATGCAGTCCGATGTAGGGCAAGATGAAGATAATGCATTTTTAAGTGATTATAAACATATTGATGATAATTATAATAAACTAATTGAACAAAATAATGAATTTAATTCAAAGTATAATGTTAAATTTGTATTTAATAATGAAGAGATATATGGATTAACACATAAAGATGTATATTTATCTCAAAGAATTATTCAAGACAGAAAAATTAGAAAAGATATGATTAATGTTGGAGAAAATACATTTAGTGTTTATATTCAAGATAAAAAAGGTAATACAATTACTCAAAATAATATTGAAATTTTAGTTACTAAAAACACTACACATGCAGAAGATGTAACTCTAACTTTTGTGAATGAAGAAACAAAAACATTCAATATTGGAAGTAAAGGGTATTGGAATATCACAGGAACTGTGGAAACAAATGGTTCAAAAGGTTATTTCTATATAAAAACTAATGGAAAAAAACATACTAAATAATTCATTAATCGTATTGCCAACTTCTAGGGCAATACGTGAACATCTTGTAGACTTAAAAAGTACAAATCAATTAATCAAAAAATACATATCAATAGGTGACTTTTTCCAGCGTTCTATAATAGATAAAAATAATCGAAAGTTCGTAGATAAACACCTGAAAATTATCTTTCTAAAAGAAGCAATATCAAATATAGATATCGAGAAATTAGGATTTAGTAGAGACTTTACAACTTTCTTGAAACAGAGTGAATATATCTTTCGATTTTTTCAAGAGTTAGCCAATGAATACGTAGAAGTTGAAAAACTAGTAGAATACGATACCTATGCAATCTATTCAGATCATCTTGATATTTTAAAAGCGATATATAAAAACTATTTAGAAATACTCAATAAATATAACTATTGTGACAATATAGTTTTACCAGCTTCATATCAAATAAATGAAGATTATATAGAACAATTTGATGATATAACTTTATATCTTGAAGGTTATTTATCAAAGTTTGAATTTAAAATATTACAAGATGTTTCAAAAATGCAAAATTTAACTATTATTATTAGTATAAATGAATTTAACAAAAAGAATATCTTACTTTTTAAAGAATATGGATTAGAAGATGATTTAGAAATAAATCATATTTATACAATCAATTTAAGTGAATTAAACATTGTGAAAAAAGAGGAAAAGAAAACAAAATCACAAGATATCTCCATCTCTCCTATCTCATCACAATTAGAACAAATAGCATTTATAAAATACCAGATAACACAAATGTGTAATGCAGGAATACAGGCTGAAAAAATTGCAGTTGTGATACCAAATGAAAAGATTAGTTCACAACTTGAATTATTTGATGAAGAACATTATTTTAACTTTGCAATGGGTAGGGGAATATCAAATAATAAAATAGTTAAAGCCGTAAAACTGATCACCAAAGTATTAGTAGATAAAGAACCAAAAGATGAAGAGAAGTTAAAATATTTACAAATCGACAAGGAGTTATTTTCTACTTTATTTCAGGATAATTGGAATAAAAATATCACCGAAGAGATTTATGAAGAAATTTTAAGTTATTTATTCTCTTTTGAAAATGATGATGAAGTATTAGAAAAATTAGAACAAATAAAAATATCTATGAAAATTTTATTATTCACAAATATTGATAATCAACAAATTGTTATAAAAACAAAAGAGTTTATAAAATTATTTACTACAGAACTTAATTCTATAACAGTAGATGATGTATCTGGTGGTAAAATAACTGTCTTGGGTATACTTGAAACTAGGGCTGTTAATTTTGATGGTATTATAGTGATAGATTTTAATGATCAAAAAATACCAAAAATAAGTGTAAAAGATAAATTTATCTCAAGCTCTTTAAAACAGATGGTTGGACTTCCTAGTATAGAAGATAGAGAAAATTTACAACGATATTATTATAAAAGAATCTTTGATAATGCTAGAAGTATTGCTATTTGTTATATTGATGATGAACAAAGTGTTATGAGTAGATTTATTGTGCAGCTTTTTTCTGATTATAAAAGGTATATAAAAAAGAATGATTTTAAAACAATTTTATATAAACCAAACTCATTTAATCATTTTTATAATGAAATTATTTTAGATATAGATTTATCAAAAAGATCATGGTCAGCAACTAGTTTAAAAACTTATTTACAATGTAAAAGAAAATACTATTTTCAGTATTTATCAAATATAAAAGATCATAATATAAGTATCAAACCTGAAGCTTATGAAATAGGAAATATTATACATAATTGTTTAGAAGAGGCAGTGAAAAAAAAGAGTTTAAATAATCAATTTATTAGTTCTTATTTTAGTCCTTTTCAAAAAAATAATCCTTATTTAATACTTGAATTAGAATTATGGAAAAAAAGGTTAGAAAAACTTGTAGCATTTGAAGAGATGAGAGCTAATAATGGCATAGAGATTTATGAAGTGGAAAAACCTTTTAATCTTACATATAATGGTATTAATATTAAAGGTGCAATAGACAGAATAGATAAATATCCAGATAATACGTATGAGATAATTGATTATAAAACATCTGCAAATCTAAAAATAGATACTTTAAAAACATATGAAGAGAGTTGTGATTTTCAGTTAGAATTTTATTATTTAAGTCAACGTGATAAAATGATAAAAGATGTTTGTTATTATAGTTTGAGTGATGTGTCCATGAAAAATGAAGTTGTATTACAAGAAAAACTTGCAGTATTAGATTTACATTTTAAGGCGTTAAAAACGCAAAAAGTAAATTTTAAATGTACAGATAATTTAACAAATTGCACATTTTGTACATACAAAACTATTTGTGGAAGAGACTAGTAATATGTTAGAGAAAATATTTCATTCAAAAAAGGTATTACTCTATGTAATGGGCGTGTCGATGACATTTTCTTTTGCTGCATGGATGAGTTTATTAAATAATTTTGTGATTGAAGTAGCTTCTTTTGATGGAAGTCAAATAGGTACACTACAAAGTTTACGAGAAATACCTGGATTTTTAGCCTTTACAGTTGTATTGGTAACTTTACTTATTGCGCAGCAAAGATTAGCATATATATCTATTATGTTATTGGGACTTGGTACTGCTTTAACTGGAGTTTTCCCTAGTGTACTAGGATTGTATATCACGACAGTTATTATGTCTACAGGATTTCATTATTTAGAAACATTAAATCAGTCCTTATCTTTACAATGGTTAAGTAAAAAAGAAGCACCTATAGTTTTAAGTCAAATTACTGCTGCTAAATCTTTTGTAGGACTTATTGCATTTGTCATTATATATATCATGATGAAGTTTTTTAGTGTAGATTACAAAGAAGTATATATCTTTTTTGGAGGCATTACTTTTTTAATAGGTATTATTTCTTGGGTAATGTTTCAACATTTTAAAGAAGATATTGTACAAGATAAAAAAATACGATTAAAAAAAGAGTATTGGTTATATTATTTATTAACATTTTTAGCAGGTGCACGAAGACAAATTTTTGTAGTCTTTGCAGGATTTTTACTTGTAGAAAAGTTTGGTGTAGATATTCATAATATGGTAGTATTGCTTTTAATAAATTCTATTTTAAATATATATATTGCTCCAAAAATAGGTAGATTTATCGCAAGATTTGGTGAACGACTTACCCTTAGATTTGAGTATTTAGGATTATTTTTAGTTTTTACATCATATGCTTTTGTTGATAGTTTGTATCTTGCTTATTTTTTATTTGTAATTGATCATTTATTATTTTCTATGGCAATAGCTTTAAAGACATATTTTCAAAAAATTGCAGATCCAAAAGATATATCAAGTGCTAGTGCTGTGAGTTTTACTATAAATCATATTGCTGCTGTTATATTACCTGTATTGTTAGGTTTAGTTTGGTTATATTCACATTCTCTTGTATTTATAATTGGTTCTTGTGTTGCTATAGGTTCTTTATTATTAGCAACATTAATTCCCAATGATCCTAGACAAGGTTATGAAACAACTCTTGCTAAAGAGATGAAAACATAAAAGGAAAAAAATGAAAAGTTTTATTATATCAATTTTGTTAGTTATAAGTGTATCTGCTAATGCAGATAAATATTTAAATATGCTAAAAGAGTACTCAGTACAAGGAAAAAATATACTTATTGAACAAACACTGTTAAATGGTATAAATACACTTGTAGATAATTCAAAAATAAAAATCAATAAATTTGATATAAATGATGAAACAAATGTTATAAAAATTGATACATTTTTAGAAGGTGAAGATAAAAACTTACTTATAGATATTAAAAAATTTAAATGGGGTGTTACTGAAGATAAAAAACATATTGTATTTGAAGATTTTGATATAAATATGAATATAGAATGGATGCAATATATTGTAGATGATATAGCAAAAAGAGATAGAGGATATATTAAAATTCCTCATAATGTAGCTTTGTTTTCTTTATTGTATTCGATTAAACCAAATATAAAAACAACGTATAAAAAGTTTGATAAAAAACCTTTTGTTCTTTCAGAATATCCATTTGATGAGAGATACTTAAAAATAGAACAACTTGAGATTAGTAAAGATATGATTGTGACAAATGTATGGTTAAAGGGTTCAAAAGAAAATCTTAGAATAGATGTAGATAGTTATAATGTTACAACTGCAAATGGAAAAAAGGTTATAGTTCTTAAAGATATTAAATTTAAAGAGTTTACTAAACCTTGGATTAAAAGTATTATTGATGGACAGCATAATGAGATTCATTTAAAATATACAGAAAAATTGTATAATTTATTTAAATAAAAGGAATGAAAATGAAAAATCTATTATTACTAGTACTAACAGCGTTTGTATTTCTTGGATGTACAAAAAAACTAGAGACAGATGTTCAGCCCTATGTAACTTTACATCAAAATGCAAAACAAAACATTCAAATTGATTTTTTAGGTGTTGAAGATAAAAGAACAACAAAGATTGCATCAACAATGTTTAATAAAGAGAAAATATATAAAGAATATCCACTTAATGTAGATATAAAAACATGGTATACAGATGCACTTATGAGAGAATTTCAAAATACAAATATTCTTTCTAGTAAAACAAAATCAGATATTACTGTACAACTTAATATAAAAAATATTAGTGCTAAGTACAAGAGATATAGTATGGATACTAAAAATATGAAAGCAAATGTGCATTTAGAATTGATTATTACAAAAGATGGAGTTATTAATACATCTCAAATAGAAATTAATCAAACACTTTATAAACCAATGATTTTGGATGCTGCAGGATTTGAATCTATTATCAATGAAAGTATGAGAGACTCTGTTTCTAAAACAGTGTCAATTCTTATCAAAAAAATAAAGGGATAATAGAACTTTTATGCAGTCCTTTTTAGCGTTAAAAGCAAGTGCTGGTAGTGGTAAAACATTTGCCCTAACAGTACGATATATCTCACTTCTTTTACTTGATGCAAATCCAAAAGAGATACTTACTTTGACATTTACCAATAAAGCAGCTGCCCAGATGGCTGAACGTATTTATGATACTCTTCTTAGTCTTGGTGAAGATGAGGCCATTTTAGATGCTGTGGTAATAGAAACGCAGTTATCAAAAACAGAAGTGATGAATAAAAAAGATGAAATTATCAAAAAGTTTATCTCGTCAGAACTTTCCATTTATACAATAGATAAATTTATCAATAAAATTTTACGAGAGTTTAGTGGATACATAGGAATCAATGATGATTTTGATATCAAATTTGATGATGAAGAGCTTTTACTGTATAAGTTTTTAACTTCATTAGATGAATCTCAATTTGACTCTTTGATCTCTTTTGCACATACTGAAAATAAAAAACTAAATTCTATAGTTGAACTATTTAAAGTACTTATTGATAAAAATGAAAAACTTGAAGTGCAACACTATCCAAAAGGTAGTTTTGAAGCTGTAAGTATTGCTATTATGGAAGATGCAAATATCATAAAAAACTTTATAGATAAAAGTGCCGTTTCTCCATCCGGGTATAAATCTGTTGATTTTAATACTATTGAACAACTTTTAGATAAAGGAAAAACGTGGTTACAAAAAGAGAGTTTAAGTGAGTTTTCTTATTTTAAAAAAGCTAAACCACCAGTTGAACTAGATGATAATTTAGAACGGCTAAAGGTAAACGTAACATTGTATTATCAAATACAAGAGAGTTATACTTTAGAAAACTTATTTAAAATATTTGAAGATTTCAAAGACTTCCGTTCAAACTATAATGCTAAAAGAAACTCATTAGAGTTTAGTGATATAACAAATATAGTACATAAACTTTTAGAAAATCATATAGATAAAGACTTTTTGTATTTTAGGCTTGATGCAAAATTTAATCATATTTTAATTGATGAGTTTCAAGATACTTCCACTTTACAGTATAAGATACTCTATCATTTAATAGATGAAATCATTTCAGGAAATCCTGAAGTATATAAAACATTTTTTTATGTAGGAGATATAAAACAGTCTATCTATAGATTTAGAGGTGGAACAAAAGAACTGTTTGATTATGTAGCTTCAGTATTTAACCCTATGTTAAAAGTAGAGCTATTAGACAAAAACTATAGAAGTAGTAAAAATGTAGTTCAGTTTGTAAATAATACTTTTGAACCTTTAAACAATTATGAATACGATAATCAAAAAGTACATAGTGATATAGAAGGCTATATAGAAGTAGCTAATATCACAAGTGAAAAAGAACTTATCTATGAAGATGTATATAATAAAGTTAACGAGTTATTAAAAAATAATGTTGAAGCAAATAATATAGCAATATTAACATATACAAATGCAGATGTGTTAGCTATTTATGAATACTTTAAACAAAAGAATCCAAACTTAGAAGTTGTAACCGAGATGACTTCTAAGTTGATAAATCAAACAAATGTAAAAGCATTGATAAATGCTGTAAAATATATCTATTTCAAAGAAGATATTTATCGCGTAAACTTTAATAGTTTAACTGGAAAAGAATACTTTACTGAATTTGAATTCGGATGTGATATATATAATACTGATGTAGTTACTATTTTAAAAACACTTGCATATCATTTTAATATAGTAGATGATAATGTAATACGTTTTATAGAGTTAGCTGTATCATACGATACTATTGTTGACTTTGTATATGATAGTAGTAAAGATGATACCTCTATAGTTTCACAAGCTCAAAATGGGATATCGATTTTGACAGTATTTAAATCAAAAGGTTTAGAGTTCGACACTGTTATTGTTTTGGATAGAGTTACAAAAAAGAATCCAGATAGAAGTTCATTACTTTTTGAATATGACGATATAAGTCTAAAGAAAATATTTTATAAAAGATCAAAAAGAGAAAACCTTGATAGTTTTTATGAAGAAGCAATAAATAAAGAAAAAAGACTTGTCGTTGGTGATGAGTTAAATATTTTATATGTAGCATTAACAAGAGCTAAAAACAATATGATAGTTTTAAAAAAAGACAAAGGAAGTGTTTTTGAATTACTTGGGGATTTTCCTTTAAAAACTATAGGGACTTTGCATTTAACACCTAAAAAGAAAAAACAAAGTGAAGTTATCGATAGTGTGTCGTACACAGCTTTAAATTTAGGCTATCAAGAAAAATCTAAAACTAACTCAGATAATAATGCCGATAATTTAAAAGCTCGATATTTTGGAATAGCAACACATTATTGTTTAGAGATGATGAAAAAATTTGATGTTGAAAGTTTAAACAAAGCTATATTAATAGTAAAAAATAAATTTGCTAGTTCTTTAGATGACGTTGAGTTAGAAGATGTGTATAACAGAGTAGAACATCTTATTAACAATGTTGAATTTAGAAGTGTTGTAAAAGATTCTAGTTTCACAAAAGAGCAAGCACTGATGTTTAATAATGAGCATAAAATCATAGATTTGCTTATCCAAAACGGTGAGGGTTATGTTGTAGTTGATTATAAAACTACAAATGAAAAAAGTTCAAGTCACCTAAAACAGGTACAAAACTACGTACAAGCGATTAAAGATATTACAAATGCATCAAATGTAAAAGGGTATCTAGTATATTTACATAAAAATGATGTGGAGTTATTAGCTATCTAAATGAAAGATATTAAACAGTTTCATAAAAATCTTTTATCGTGGTATGGAAAGTGTGGACGAGACCATCTTCCATGGAGAAATACTACTGATATTTATCATATTTATATCAGTGAAATCATGTTACAACAAACTCAAGTAAATAGGGTAATGAATGAGTTTTATCCAAATTTTTTAGCAAAATTTCCTACTTTAGAAATCTTAGCAAAGAGTCCAATTGAAGAAGTAATTGCAGCTTGGAGTGGACTAGGGTATTATAGTCGAGCTAGAAATATACATAAAACAGCAAATGAATGTCTAACTTTATTGCCAAATGAGATGAAAGAACTTTTAAAATTACCAGGAATTGGTAGATATACAGCAAGTGCTATTTGTAGTTTTGGTTACAATCAAAATGTAAGTGTAGTAGATACAAATATAGCAAGAGTACTAAAAAGATATTGTGGACTGCTTGATGTAAAAGATGAGGTAGTTTGGAGTAGTGCAAATACATTACTAAATCTTAAAGAACCACGAAGTCATAATCTAGCGCTAATGGATTTGGGTTCGATGGTATGTACACCTACAAATCCAAAATGTGAAGAGTGTCCTTTCCTCAGTACTTGTAAAGGAAAAGAAGAACCTGAACTCTATACAAAAAAGAAAAAAACTGTTTATGAATCTATGGATCTATTTTTTGCTATATGTATAAAAGAGAATAAACTCGCCCTTACTAAATCTACAGGAAAAATGTATAAAGGGATGTTAGTATTACCCTCAATAGATCCTATAGATGAAAATTTACTAACAACATATAAACACAGTTATACAAAATATAGATTAACTGTATATTTATATAAAATAGAAGATTTAGCAGAGGATGAACTTGTCTGGATAAATATAGAAGATATAGATACTTTACCTATATCAACACTTACAAAAAAAGGGCTTCTTAAAATCAATGATATTTTATACGAAACTCGCTAAAATCACATTTATAAATAATAGAGAAATAAGGTAATAAAATGAATAAAAGTTTAGGTACGAATTTAATAGCATGTTTGATAGTTGTAGTAGGATTATTGAGTGAAAATAATATTGTGTTAACAGTAGGATTATTTGCGTTAAGTGGTGCAATTACAAATTGGATTGCTGTACATATGTTATTTGAAAAAGTTCCTTTTTTATATGGAAGTGGAGTAGTAGAAAATAGATTTGAACAATTTAAAACTTCAATCCATACTTTAATCATGAATCAATTCTTTACAAAAGAAAATTTAGATAAATTTTTTGAATCTGAAATGTCTACAAATAAAAAGTTAGACTTATCAAATGTGATAGAAAAAACAGATTTTTCAACAGCATATGAAAGTTTAAAAAGTGCAGTGATGGAATCTAGTTTTGGTGGTATGTTAGGTATGTTTGGAGGTGAGAAAGCACTTGAACCACTTCAAGAACCTTTTATAAAAAAGATGAAAGTAGCTATAAATGATATTGTACATACAGACACTTTTCAAGAACTTATTCAAGAAACATTAAAAAACAGTGATATTAGTGAAGATATGAGTAAAAAAATTGATTCTGTAGTATTAGCTAGACTTGATGAGTTAAATCCTAAAATGGTAAAAAACTTAGTTCAAGATATGATCAAAGAACATCTTGGTTGGCTTGTAGTTTGGGGTGGAGTATTTGGTGGACTAATAGGACTAGTGGGTTCATTTATTATATAATAAAACGAAAAAACTACTAAATGACAATTAAATACGATAAAATTTAATTGTCATTATCAGTGTTAAGTACTATATCAAAAGAAGTTCCTTTGTTTAATTCACTTGTACAATTAACGGTACCATTAAAAGTTGATAAAACTGTACTGTAAACAATATTTAATCCTAATCCAATTCTTCCACTTTCTTTATCTGTTGTAAAAAAAGGCTCAAATATTTGATTTAAAATTTTATCTTCTATCCCTCTTCCATCATCTTTATAAAATAAATTTAGACTATTATCATTTTGCTCAATGGTGATATCAATATTACCTATTACTTCTTTATCAAAAGCATGTTGAAATGAATTCATAATCAGATTTGTTAATATTTGATACAATCCACCCGGATAGGTAAATACTTCAATTTCCTCACTACAGTGTAATGATATATTAATATTAGTTTCTTTTCTAATATTATCCACACTTAATATCAAGCCTTCTATATAAGATTTTAGTTTAACTTTTCTTTTTCTATCCGAAGATTGATCTACTGCAACTCTTTTAAAATTTATAATAAGTTCATCTGTTTTATTTAAATTATTAAGAATGCTAGATGCTAACTTTTGTATAGTTTCTAGATATTCATTACCTTCAACATCGTTATTATTATTTCTTTTATTTTGTTCTATCATATTCTCAGTAATTAATAAAATATGTGATATTTCAGTGAGACTGGACCCTAAAGGAGTTTTGATTTGATTAGCAACACCTGCGACTAATCCACCAATACTGGCCATTTTTTCACTCTCTACAAGTTGTTTTTGAGTTAATTTTAAATAGTCAATTTCATTTTTTTCTTCTATTACTATTTTCTCTAGTAGTTTTCTATGATCTTCAAGTTGTAAATGAATTTTTATTCTTGCTAAAAGTTCAATACTTTTTATAGGTTTTGTAATATAATCTACACCACCAACTTGAAAGCCTTTTGATATATCTTCAGGCTCACTAAGAG
>ENA-ORXI01000179-ORXI01000179.1-sediment-metagenome-genome-assembly--contig:-NODE-179-length-49989-cov-10.919298_pt1 | contig 49989 bp, 40 predicted proteins | sample MGYA00237861_ERZ511468 | MGnify/ENA primary metagenome ERZ511468 (study PRJEB26299, sample SAMN06266213) | sediment metagenome | isolation source: Hudson Canyon methane seep mesocosm | place...
GATGACATTTTCCTTTTCAGTCGGTAATATCTTCCTAACTTTGTATTTATTTAAAAGGTACACACTGTGAACCCTTACTTGTCAGCATCTGGCTTCCCTTTTCAACGTCCAAGAAGACTAAGAAAAGATACCTTTTCTCGAAACCTTGTTCGTGAAAATCAATTAAGCGTTAATGACTTAATTTATCCTTGCTTTGTTTTAGATGGACATAATCAATCAGAAGCAGTTAGCTCTATGCCGGGTGTCGAGCGGATGAGTATTGATTTATTATTAAAAGAAGCGGCAATTGTTCATCGCCTAGGTATTCCTGCGATCGCTTTATTTCCTGTGACACCTGACGATGTTAAATCACTTGATGCTAAAGAAGCTTATAACCCTGATGGTTTGGCACAACGTGCAGTCCGCGCTCTTAAAGCTGAGTTTCCAGAACTAGGTGTCATTACTGATGTCGCTTTAGATCCCTTCACTACCCATGGTCAAGATGGATTAATTGATGATGGTGGTTATATTATTAATGATGAAACAGTTGAAGTACTTGTTAAACAAGCGCTATCTCATGCCGAGGCCGGTGTCGATATCGTTGCCCCATCAGATATGATGGATGGACGTGTTGGTGCTATTCGCCAAGCCTTAGAACACCATGGTCATATTCACACACGCATTTTGGCCTATTCCGCTAAATATGCTTCTAGTTTTTATGGTCCATTCCGCGATGCTGTCGGCTCTGCTGGCAACTTGGGTACGAGTAATAAATATAGCTATCAGATGGACCCAGCTAATAGCGATGAAGCCTTGCACGAAGTAGCAATGGATATTAATGAAGGTGCCGACATGGTGATGGTTAAACCAGGCATGCCCTACCTTGATATTTTACGTCGTGTAAAAGACACATTCCAAAAACCCACCTTTGTCTATCAAGTCAGTGGCGAATATGCGATGTTAAAAGCAGCCGCTCAAAATGGTTGGCTAGATGAAAAGGCTGTTGTCATGGAAAGTATGATTGCCTTTAAACGTGCTGGCGCGGATGGAATATTGACCTATTTTGCTAAAGATGTCGCTCAATGGTTAACAGAGAAATGACCGATCATTACGCCGTTATCGGCAACCCAATAAGTCATAGCAAATCACCATTAATCCATACGGAATTTGCTAAACAAACAGGGCAAGATCTTGATTACATCACCCGAGAAATCCCGCTTGATGATTTAGCTAATGGACTAAAACAACTGCAAGAAGAAGGCTTTAACGGTATTAACATTACCGTGCCTTTTAAACAACAAGCTTGGCAGATCGTCACGAATAGAAGCGACCATGCAACACGTGCAGGCGCTATTAATACAATTATCTTTAATGATGATGGTTCGTTATATGGCGACAACACAGATGGTATTGGCCTCTGTCGAGATCTAGTTGATAACCACCAAATAGAACTCAAAGGAAAACGTATTCTTATGCTTGGGGCAGGTGGTGCAGCTCGTGGAGTAATTGAACCACTACTAAAATATCAGCCTGCAGAGCTATTTATTGCTAACCGTACTGCAAGTAAAGCCAAAGACCTAGCTAAGTTATATGCTGATTTCGGCACCATTCAAGGTGGTGGATTTGAAGACTTATCTGCATCATATGATGTCATTATTAATGCCACTGCAGCGAGTCTTAAAGGTGAAGTACCACCACTACCAGATGATATCTTAAATGCAAACGCCAGTTGTTATGACATGATGTATAGCGACACGGATACAGCCTTTATCAGCTGGGCAAAACAACATGGTGCTAATAAAACTATTGATGGTTTAGGCATGCTTATCGAACAGGCCGCTGAAGCATTTCGAATTTGGCGAGATGTGAAACCAAACACCACAACTGTTATTAATCAAATTCGTAAGCAATAAAATAAACACAATATTATTCCTCTCAATAACAAGTTAGGGAAAATCAATGGAACAGCCAGCTTGATCAGTTTTTAAATCCCATTTTTATCGCCACCGAAAAAACTGGGTGGACTTTTCTTTGATTCGTTTTATTGATTCGTGGTTTCCTGCCACTCACCCTTCGGGCGCCCTAGCGTCCAAATTTGTTCCTGACAAATTTGTGGCCTCACAAAAGAAATGAATGCCCTCGTGGCAGCAATATCTAAAGTTAAAGCAAATAACAAACTCTAAAAAGTATCACTCCATTCCAAGTCCAACTGTGACTGTACATTTTCATATTTAGGTTTATCAAACCCACTCAACGACAACCCCACCAAGCGAACAGGCAAACTCCCCGCCTCCGTCTTAGCCATTAATACCGGCAATAAAGATTTAATGGACTCAAAATCTAAAATATTTTCTGATGTATGCGTTCGAGTGACTTGTTGAAAATTGGCATATTTCACTTTCAAGGTCAGCGTTAGTGCTTTTAATTCTTGCTTAGCCAAACTTAATAAAATATGTTCAGCTAACGGTTCTAATTTTTCCAACAATATTTCGACTGACAAAACATCTTCAGCAAAAGTCGTTTCTTTACCCAATGATTTTCGTACACGTTGACTACGCACAGGGCGTTCGTCGACACCACGTGCGATATCAAAATAATAGCCACCCGACTTACCAAACTTTTCGAGCAAATCATCCCGTGTCAACTTGCGTAGATCCTTTCCAGAATAAATACCTAAGGCATTCATTTTTGCTTCTGTTGCTGGTCCAATACCGTGGAATTTTCCAATGGCTAGATCAGCTATAAATGCAGCACCTTGATCGGGTTTAATAATATATAAACCATCAGGTTTATCCATATCTGATGCTATTTTGGCCAGAAACTTATTATAAGACACGCCAGCAGATGCAATAAGCTGTGTTTTGGCTAAAATATCACCCTTAATCGCCTGCGCTATCCGTGTCGCAGAGCCACCATACTCTTGCGTATAAGTCACATCTAAATACGCTTCATCGAGTGATAAAGGCTCTACCTCAGAAGCATAATGCCAAAATATTTCTCGGATTTTATTTGAAACCTCACGATAGGCTTCAAATCGAGGCGACACAAAAATTGCCTGCGGACAAAGTCGGTAAGCTTGTGAACTTGGCATTGCAGAATGAATACCAAATTGTCGTGCTTCATAACTGCATGCCGCCACTACACCGCGGCTATTCGGCTGACCTCCAACAATTAGAGGTTTGCCTTTATATTCAGGTTGATCACGCTGCTCGACTGATGCAAAAAAGGCATCCATATCGACATGTATAATTTTTCGTTGCTGTGCCATTTATTTAGTAATTAAGCTTGATGTACTTGTTGAAATTCACTACCCCACTCGCATAACAAATCCAATGCGGGATTGAGCTTTTCTGCTAATTCAGTTGAGGTATATTCTACTTTTGGAGGTACTTCCGCATAAACACGTCGAGTAATTAACTTATCCGCTTCAAGTTCACGCAACTGATGAGTGAGCATTTTCTGAGTAATCTTAGGGATACTACGCTTTAATTCTCCAAATCGAAGTGTCTGACCTCGCAGCTGATAAAGGATAATCACTTTCCACTTTCCGCCAATCACATCAATAGCAGTCGATACCGGACAGACAGACATATCACTACATTCTGTTATTGATGATTCTTTTTCTAAATTATTTTCTGCTTTGTGAGCCTTTGAATCCGCCATTAGGCACCTCTATGAAACTAACTATCTAATTTGTGCGTACTTGCTTAAGAGAGAACATAAGCTCTATAGTTACAAAAGTATACTAAATATCAATTATAAACAATAAGTGATTTTTATACCTATCACTCTTATTAAGGACGTAACGATGAATTTCAAATCTCTTTTCAGTCAAGCAACATTAGGTGATATTCCCCTATCCCACCGGATCGTTATGGCACCGCTGACACGGTGCCGCTCATCTCAACCAGGAGATATCCCTAATGATCTCAATGCTGACTATTATCAACAACGTTCATCAGCCGCTTTAATCGTCTCGGAAGCGACTTACATTCATCCACAAGGCAAAGGTTATGCCTTTACACCAGGCATTCACTCTCAAGACCAAATCCAAGGCTGGAAAAAAGTGACTGATGCTGTTCATTCTCAGAATGGTCATATATTCATGCAGCTCTGGCATGTTGGTCGAGTCTCGCATTCAGCATTGCAAGTTGATAATCAACTTCCTGTTGCTCCATCAGCCATTGCAGTCGAAGGCCAAGCATTTACCGAACAAGGCATGCTCGACTTTGAAGTACCTAGAGCATTAGAGTTAAGTGAGATACCTAGTATCGTTGAACAATATCGACAAGCAGCTATTAATGCCAAACAAGCAGAATTTGACGGTATTGAAATCCATGCGGCCAATGGTTACCTGCTAGATCAATTCCTAAAAGATGGCACTAATAAACGCGGTGATATTTATGGTGGTTCAATTGAAAATCGTACTCGTTTAGTACTAGAAGTTGCTCAAGCAGTGACTGCTGTATGGGGAGGAAGTCGTGTCGGCATTCGAATTTCACCCACTGGAACATTCAACTCAATGTCCGATAGCAACCCACAAGCTTTATTTAATTATCTTGTCGATAAATTAAACCAATTTAACCTTGCCTATGTTCATGTCGTAGAGCGCTTTGGTGATGCACCTACTCAAGAGTTTGATTTTTTTGCCTTACGCCAACACTTTAATGGTGCTTATATTGCTAATGGTGGCTACACAGGTGAATCAGCCGAGCAAAGCTTAAATGATAAGCAAAGTGATTTTGTCGCCTTTGGTGTGCCATTTATTGCCAACCCTGATCTGCCTGAACGGCTCAAACAAGGTGCCATACTCAATCAAGCTGATCCTGATACCTTCTATGGTGGAGATGCAAAAGGCTACACCGATTATCCATCATTATAAAATTTAAACCATGTTACCGGGCTAGAAATAAAGACGATATTCAACGTTCATTGACTTTGGATAACTACCGAACTCACTGTTCAGCACACCATTAACAGGCTGTTCGCCAATAGGAATATTTAAGCCCATCGATAATTCAGATTCGTCCGATAATGAATACGTTGAATAAAGGGCTAATAAGCTAGAACTATCATGGTGATTAAACAAGTACACTGCATCTGCTAATAACAAAGGTGTGAACTCATAACTCGCACCGAGAGCAGTGTAGTTCCTAGCTAGGTAAAAACTAGTTGAATCTGTAATAGATGAAACAGTGTAGCCATCTTCATTTGTAACACCTGAACGTTGATAAAATTGCTCTAATCTCAAGCTCAGCGTATTTTCATAGCGATGTTCTAAACCTAAAGAAAATTTAACATCACGTGACTGACCTTGCTCATCAGGGAATCTTAAATGACCTTCTCCTCGCACACCTAACCAGTCAAATAACTCACCTTGAAAATCTAGACCAACAATATCATCACCATTGACTTTACCGAGTACTGCCGCCCATTCAAAATTATCTATTAAAGTTGATGCGCGAGCTAAATAAGAGGTTTCACTCCAATCGGGACTATTTGACCAAGCGGTGTTATTGCTCGGTTCACTTTTATAATTGAGAACCGTCATCATGGATAATTGTGATAATGCGCCCCATTGCCAATCTAATCGTGCCGCATCTACACCTGATTTATATTGTCGAAAAAATGTCTGAGCTGCAAAAGGAGCAAAAAAATCATTGGGGGTAAAATAAAAAGTACTTGCTAGACTAATAGGCTGACGTCCTACTTTGATGTTCATCTTTTCAGTAGAATATTGCACGTTCAACCTATCGACCGAGAAGTCAGCATGTTCATTAGCAAAACGCCAGTGTAAAGCATCACTGCGTTCTACCGCTATGGGTGAAGAAAACCTACTCCCCCCTGTTCGTAACTCTTTATCAACAATACTTTGTATAGCATGAAGTTCAAAACTCAATGATGAAACGTTAGCATCCAACATCAATCGTCCACTGGCACCGCCGGTAATAAGCTTATCATCAGAAAATAACAATTCATCATTAGTATTATTAAGAGCTAAGCCTAGCCCAGTAACAAGGCCACGCAGCTCCAACGATGCATTATTATCATCTTGCCACTGATAAAAAGCCTGACTTTGAGTGGGAATCCACAGTATGAATACGATGAATGCAAATCTTAGCAACATCATTAAGCCCGGTAATCATCCGCAGCTATTTTGCCATCATGCATTTTGATAATACGTTTTGCCCTGTCAATGACATGTTGATCATGGGTTGAAAATAAAAAGGTAATACCTTGTTGTTGATTCAAGTTTTGCATTAAATCTAATAAGGCCTCTGCTGTGTGAGAGTCTACATTCGCAGTAGGTTCGTCTGCTAAGACAATAGTCGGCCTTGTTACAATAGCTCTGGCGATAGCAACACGTTGCTGTTGCCCTCCAGACATTTCATCGGGACGTCGATGCTCTAACCCCGCCAAACCTACCTCTTTTAAGGTTTGCATGACTTGCTGATGTTGCTGCGCTTTATCAATACCTTGTAACTCTAATACAAAGGCGGCGTTTTCATAAGCGGTCATAACAGGGATTAAATTATAGGCTTGAAATACAAAGCCAATTCGGTTCTTTCTCAGCTCAGCAAGATCACTATTCGTTAGGCTAGAAAGTTCAATATTATCCAAAAACACGTCACCCGATGTTGGATTATCAAGACCACCGATCAAGTTTAATATACTTGTTTTTCCTGAACCAGAAGGTCCACATAAAGCTGCAAAATCACCTTTTTTAATCGTCAGTGATACATTATCTACAGCCTTCACTTCAAGTTCACCTTGCTGGTAAATCTTGCTTAAATTTTGTAATTCAACAATGGTTTGTTCCATGTATAAAACCTTACTAAATAGTTTTTAAACTTTCGACGGGGGGTGTTTGTCCTGCACGCCATGCTGGATATGCACCGGCACATAATGCCAAAGTAAATAATCCAACTAAAATAGCAATAATGCTTTCTTTGAATAATCGAATCTTAAATACGGTATCTAACAACACACCACCAAAGCTAAAGCCATCACCGTATGCTGCCGATAAATCTATGCCAGTTTGTGACATAAACAGATACCACGGTATTGTCACAATAGTGCCTATAATTAATCCCAATACTGCGAGCCAGAATGATTCCAACATGACCAGTAAAAATAAATTTCGAGGTGACATGCCCAATGCCATCATTACACCAAACTCGCGTTTACGTTCTAATACACTCATTAACATTGTATTTAAAATACCTGCTGCCACCAGCAAGGCAATCAATAACTGGCTAATGTAATTAGAACTTTTATCTACAGCAATCATGCCCGCTAAGTCAGGCTGTGTTTGTTGCCAATTTAAGACTTCAATATGTGCAAATTGACTCATGGCTTGCATCCTGTCGCGTAGCTGATGACTATGACGTTGATCGTGCAAAATCACTGCAAGAACACTGACTTCATTTTGCTGATAACCCAATACTTGTTGCACACTCTGTATCGGTAATAATGCCACTGCACTATCAATTTCATTTGAACCAGTTTGAAATAGGCCGCCCACTCTAGCTATAGCACTGACAATATCGCCATTTATATCAGTTGTGGTGTAAACCACTTTTTTACCCATCGTTAATTTGAGCTTTCTAGCTAAATCGACACCAAGAACAATCGTTTTATCTGATGCTGATTTTGGCATTCCACCTTCAATCATTGCTTTAATGAATAGATTACTTTCGGGATTTTCCTGTTCAGGATCAACGCCAAAAAACATTCCACCGATACTTTTATGAGCACTAGCAAACATTGCTTGACCTTGAATTCTTGCCATCACATCTTTCACTTCAGGTATTTGTTCGACCTGAGCTAGTAGGCTATCAGTATCTTTTAAAACTTTTTTGCTGCTAGGCGCACGATTAAAATCAGGTGCAGCAAGTGTAATATGCCCCATGCCCATATTCGCCCCAGCATCAATCATTCGTGTATAAAAATAATCACCAGCACCGGTAAATGTCACAGCTAATAACACACCAAAAGCAATTGAAGATGCTGTAATTAAAGTACGTCGTTTATGTCGCCAAAGGTTTCGCCAAGCAAGTGTATTTAAATTCATTACTGGCCCCTATTGATGATGAATTGCTTCAAGTGGACTTAATCTTGCCACCTTAGTAGCAGGATAAATAACTGCAATGGCAGACATCACAAATAAAAAGGCTATCGGCGTCAGCACGGAGTTGATTGATAACTCCGCATACCAAATGGGATCCAGTGCTACACCAGCAAATGACATTCCATCAGCAAGAGATGTCATATCTAGTCCATATAGTTGCAAATACCACGCTAAAGCCGTGCCCAAAAACAAGCCTACAATACTTGCTAACAATGTTTGAATAATCGTTTCAGCGTAAACCAAGCTCACTATTTGCAACGGTCTGACACCAATGGCTTTCATAATTCCAAATTCATGAATTCGCTCAAATACACTCATCAACATCGCATTTAATACTATCGATGCCACAGCAATATAAGTGAACAGCAACATGATCAGTGTTTGCACATGTGCCGTTTCTAAAAAGCGACTAATCACTGGCATCAGTTGTCGCCAGTTCATCACTTCTAAATCCTGTCCAACTAGGCTTTTAATCAATTCGCTTGCTTGTGATAACGCTTGTTTTTTATCTACCCGCATAATTACAATTTGATGTGCGCCTTGTTCAGGTAGGCTAATCAATTCACGCAACATGCTATTACTCATTAAGACAGCAGAATTATCAATCCCTGCTGCTACCGATTTTAAAATTCCTCGTACATTAAAACTATCATTTGCCATATAACCATCAGCAGTTTGACCAACAAAGATCAGCTCATCTCCTAGCGAAACATCTAATAACCGTGCTAGTTTTTTGCCAATAACAACACCATGAGGGTCAGTTTGTTCTAACCAAGTGCCTTGCATAATATGCTGATGAATCTCAGTTACAGTTGATTCATACGACAAATCAACACCTCGAAGTTGCACGCCTGATGAACTGTTATCACTAGCCATTAAACCAAATGCAAATAAACGTTCGCTAGCAACAAAGCCTATTTGTCTAATCGCATTACTGAGTTCGGCTGATGACGTAATCATCTTATAAATATCAGGATCATCGCGATAATCTTGTTGGTGGATTTGAATATCACCGGTGTTCATTGCCACCACATTACGCTCACTACCCGCGATAACACCTTCCATTAATGCCGAAAATACAATCATCATGGCACAAGCAAAAGCCATTGCGGCTATCGTCACAACAGAACGACGACTATTGCGATAAACATTACGTGCAGCTAGTTTGGCAAAATTCATGATCAGCGTTTTTTCAAACTTGATAAAGAAAACAGGATATCGCTAACAGTAATATTCAGCTCAAGTTGTTCATAAACAAACTCGGTGTATTCATCTGGTTTATCTGCTGGTATTACTCGTAATACTGTTGGTCTATCTCGACCAGCTAATGGTTTAATATCACTAAAACTAATTGTTCGAGCCAAGATCATATCTTCATCAAAGTAATACTCAACAACAGGAATATGACTATCAGCTAAGATGATTAGTGTTAATTTGCCCCAAACCACAGCAGCATCAAATTTAGGAATCAGTGTGAATTCAATAATATTATGGCCATCACGCTCACCTTCAAATGTGATGCTGGCATCATAATCCTCTTCAAGTCGAGCTTCTTTAACCAAATCATCATTGGTTAAATGACTCCCCATCCACGCTCCCATCATCATGCCACTAGTCAATTTAATAGTACGATCGGTTTTAGGAAGATAGGTATAAATATGATTGCCTGATTTAAGGGTGGCAGTCCCTTTTTCTCGTAATGGTTCAATGATCTTGAATAAGGTCTTTTCTTTTCCTTTCGACCATCCTTCCATACGCATTGTGCGAGTGTAATGTTCGGTCTTAACCTGCATTGAGGTTACTGCATAGGAAGATTCACCACGCCAAAGGTCATCAACTTGATTCAGCAGTACTTTCACTCGGTCAATACTCTCTGTATCTTCCGCGAAACTAAAACTAGTTGTCGCTGATAGCGCAAAAAAGCTAAATAAAATTATGGCGAACCGAATCATTACTGCGTCCTGCTAATCAAACAGAGTGCACTATTAAAACAGTAAATGAGTTCAAGAGGAATCTCTTGCGTTAGTTTTTTTAGGGAGTGTATTTTATGAAATGCCCCGCAGTGCCGTTGCGACAGTGTTCTCGAACCATTTTGAGGTTCAAGTGGGAATGTCTTAGAGACTTTGGGCTGCTCATTCAAGATGAGTATGCACTCCTATCTCCAGTCAATTCCCGTGCATAAATGCTTATCGGGTCAAGAAACTAACGTCGCTATCGAACACCGCAGGGACTGTTGATAATGATACGCCTATTTTTTTCTGGTGATAGTTTTTTTTATAATTCTAGCTGGCGAGCTTCTTCTAAAAAGAGGCTAACTTTATCTTTCATCTGCAAAATAGTTTTATTTACTTCTTCCATGCCGCCATCGTCACTATTCTGTAAATTAATCAAATCATGCGCTAAATTAAGTGCGGTCATCACAGCAATTCGATCTAATCCGACGATTTTTCCCGTCGAACGAAGCTGCTCCATATTGTTATGAACCATCTGAGCAGATGCAATTAGCGCATCCTTTTCCTCATCTGGACAGGCAACTTGATATTCTTTACCTAAAATATTAACGGATACAGGGGAACTCATAGCTCATTATCCAATTCTTTTAAACGACCAACCATAGTCTCAATTCGCGAGCGAGCTAAGTCTGTTTTCTCTACTAATTGTGTACGCTCAGCCAGCCATGCCGCCTGTTGAGATTTCAACAGCATGTTCTCTTCACGTATACGTCGACTAGCACGAAGTAGGTCGTCAACTTGTACTTCTAATTGTTGGATCGCATCTTTTTCCATTAATATGAGTTCTTACTGTGCGAAAATAAAGTCTAACTATAAGCGTGCCCGAGCATTTGGGTCAACAATTGTCTTAAACTATTTTTTAAATATAGGTCGTATCATCATGTCTGAATTGTATTTTCCTTCTCTTTCACCTAAAGATTCTGAAGGTGACGGTCCATCAAGCACATCTGAATTACAAGGCGCATTATGCGGCTTATTATGCTTAAACACTCAAGCAAACCGCTCAAGTTGGTATAAAAGTATTTTTGAAGACTTTCATCCTGATGAAGATGAAATTTTAGATTTAACCGCATTATTTGATGACACTATCCAAGCTTTAAATAGTCTCGACTTTGATCTTCAATTAGAACTACCTGACGATGATGCGCCTATTGCATCACGAATTTATGCCCTGACAGAGTGGTGTCAGGGACTGATTTTTGGACTCGGTGCTTCAGGATTAACGGATGACACCGAACTATCTGATGATTGCAAAGAATACATTAGTGATGTGATCGGTATTAGCCAGATTAGTTCTGAAGAATCTGATGATAGTGAAGATGAAGCTAATTTTGAAGAATTAGTGGAATACCTTCGTATGGGATTATTCTTATTATTTGGTGAATTACAACCTCTTGAATCTCCCAACTCTCAAACAGAGCACTAATATTTTAGTGAAATAATATGAATAAAAAAGAATTTGCAAGACGTCGCCAACACTTGATCGACATTATGGGGCCAGACAGCATTGCTGTCCTACCTAGCGTTCCAGTTGCTAACCGTAACCGTGATGTTGACTATATCTATCGTAGTGATAGTAGCTTTCACTACCTAAGTGGTTTTGATGAACCTGAATCTGTCATTGTCATTATTCCTGGTCGTCCACACGGTGAATATCTATTATTTTGCCGCGAACGTGATTTATCAAAAGAAATCTGGGATGGTTATCGTGCGGGTCAGGAAGGTGCTATCGAAAAGTATGGCGCAGATGATTCTTACCCTATTTCTGATCTTGATGACATTTTATCTGGCTTATTAGAAGGCAAAGAGAGAGTCTATTACACCATGGGAAATGTGCCAGCATTTGACCAACGAATGGTAGGCTGGCTCAATCATCTTCGTAATGCCTCTCGACAAGGCATGCAGTCGCCAAGTGAAATTATTGAATTAGAACATAGTCTCAATGAACTACGTTTGTATAAAAGTAGTGCTGAAATTAAAGCCATGCGACACGCGGCTAAGATTTCAACAGCTGCTCATATTCGCGCTATGCAGTTCACTAAAGTAGGCAAATGGGAATATCAGGTTGAAGCTGAAATTATTCATGAATTCATGACCAATGATTGCCGATCACCAGCTTATCCATCCATTGTCGGTGGTGGTGAAAATGGTTGCATTCTTCACTATATTGAAAATGATCATAAGTTAAAAAACAATGATCTATTATTAATCGATGCAGGCGCAGAATATCAATATTATGCAGCCGATATCACGCGTACATTTCCCGTTAATGGAAAATTCACCCCCTGTCAGAAAACTCTATATAACATTGTATTAGATGCTCAAAAGGCGGCTATAGCAGAAGTTAAACCGGGGAATCATTGGAATCAACCACATGAAGCAGCTGTTCGTGTGATCACTCAGGGTTTACTTGATATTGGTTTATTACAAGGCAAACTTGAAACATTAATTGAACAAGAGAAATATCGTGAGTTTTATATGCACCGAACTGGCCATTGGCTGGGTATGGATGTACATGATGTCGGAGACTATAAAGTGGGTGGTGAATGGCGAGTGCTTGAACCAGGCATGGTGTTAACCGTAGAACCTGGTTTATACATTCGCGATCCAAAACATATTGATAAAAAATGGCATTTTATTGGCATTCGAATCGAAGATGATGTTCTGGTTACTAAAGCTGGCAATGAAGTACTTACTGATGCAGCACCAAAAGAAGTTGATGAAATTGAAGTGCTAATGGCTAGGGCATAAGCTATAAAATACCAGCTTGAGAATAAAATATGGTTCGACAAACTCACCATGAATGGGTAAGTAGAATCTGCTTGTGATTTATCTTGGGTATATAATAATTCGAAATACGACAATAACGCAGGTATTGGGCAGAAAATGAATTCTCAAACTAATTTTGATCTTATTATTGTGGGTGGCGGCATGGTCGGTGCCAGCTTAGCTTGTGCACTCAAAAACGCCTCACTAAAAATTGCCATTATCGAAGCCTATGAACCTCACTCTCAGCAACAAGCGAGTTATGATGACCGTGGTATTGCTCTAGCCTATGGTTCACAGAGAATATTTGAGTCAATGGGTTTATGGGAACAACTTGCAATCCATAGTACTGCGATTAGTGATATTCATGTTTCCGACCGAGGCCATTTTGGTATCACACGTCTTTCTGCACAAGATGAAAATGTACCTGCATTAGGTCAAGTGATAACGGCTCGCTCAATGGGACAAGTACTCACCCAAGCTTTAACACAGCAAGGTAATCTTGAAGTTATTTGTCCTGCCAATGTTGTCAGCCTAACTCAACATGATGACGATGTTGACCTTATCCTTAGTGATGATCGCCATTTATCAGCCAAATTAATTGTTGCTGCAGATGGTGCTCACTCTACTGTCCGCCAGCTACTCAAGCTAGGTGCTTTAGAACACGATTACGGACAAACGGCTGTCACGGCTAATATCACGCCTGAGCGTGCTCACCAAGGTGAAGCTTTCGAACGTTTCACCGATACAGGCCCTATTGCTTTATTACCAATGTCAGGCAACCGCTGCAGCCTTGTTTGGACTGTTAAAAGCGGTGATGAAATGGCCTTGCTGCAATGTTCTGAAAGTGACTTTTTAGAACGGTTACAAGATCGTTTTGGTTATCGACTCGGCAAACTTAAGCAGGTGGGGCAACGCAATAGTTATCCTCTAAAACTTATGCAAGCCGACCAACCAATTCAACACCGTATTGTCCTTATTGGTAATGCCGCACATAGTTTACACCCTATTGCAGGCCAAGGTTTCAACCTCGGTTTACGTGATGTCTCAGCCCTAGCCGATGTCCTTATTGATAACATAGATGATTGTGGTGACCCTCGTCTATTGCATGACTACGCTCAATGGCAACTACAAGATCAAGACACGGTCATTGATAATACCAATACGCTGGTCAATGTCTTTAGTAATAATAATCCATTGCTTGGTCACCTCCGTGGCGCAGCATTAACACTTATTGATGTATTGCCTCCTGCCAAGCATGCTTTAGCTCAAAGAAGTATGGGCTTAAACCGAAAGCAGCCACGATTAGGTAGAGGGGTTTCATTATGAGTTCACATTATGATGTCATCATTGTTGGTGGCGGTATGGTTGGTGCCACATTAGCTGTTGCATTAGCAGAACAATCAAACTTAAATATTGCTCTTGTTGAAGCACATACAGCTAGTCCAATATCGGAATTAGATAAACCCGATTTACGTGTCAGCGCTCTGACTCGTGCAAGTGAAACTTTATTTAAAAACCTCAATATCTGGCAACAGCTTATTCCAAATCGAATAAGCCAGTTTACCGATATGGAAGTATGGGAAACGCAGTCGAGTACATTACACTTTGATAGTGCCGATATCGGTGAGCCTCTATTAGGATATATCGTTGAAAATCGTCATATTCAACAAGCTTGCTTAGCCCGTTGTAAACAGCTTAAAAACATCACTCTACTTTGCCCTATTAAACCAACATCACTAACAGAACACACTTTAACACTTGAAAATGGACAAGTGCTCACTGCTGACCTAATTGTCGCTGCTGATGGTGCCCGTTCTTTATTGCGTGATTGGGCTGAGATTGATACTCACGGTTGGGATTACCAACAAACGGCCGTGGTATGTACAGTCACAACTGAAAAACCACATCAATACACAGCATGGCAACGATTTTTACCTGAAGGCCCACTCGCCTTCTTGCCTTTAGCCGATACAAATCAATGTTCGATTGTTTGGTCTAATTCAACCGAAGAAGCTGAGTTACTTTGCGAGTTAGATGATGAGCATTTTAATCATGTCATTTCAAAAGCTTTTGGCGACAAACTCGGTAATATTGTCGATATCAGTGAGCGAGCACGTTTCCCTCTTAAATTACGTCATGCCGATCATTATGTTGAAACAGGCTTTGCCCTAGTGGGTGATGCTGCCCATACTATTCACCCCTTAGCTGGACAAGGCGTTAATATAGGCCTACTTGATGCGGCAACCCTTGCCGAAGTCGTATTAGAAGCACATCAAAAAGGGCGAAACATCGGTAGTTTGCATACCTTAAACAAATATCAGCGGCGTAGAAAAGGTGACAATCTCGCCATGCAAATGACAATGGATGCCTTTAAACGTGTTTTTGGTAGTGAATTAACCCCAATACGCTGGGCGAGACGGTTTGGCCTAAAAACAGTTAATCAACACAGTTTATTGAAAAACTTATTTATGCATCAAGCATCAGGTCATCGCTTTGCTAACCCTAAAATAACTCGACTAGTGTCTAAATAACAATACTCACTTTCATTTATTTAGAGCAAAAAAAAGCAGCCTATAGGCTGCTTTTTCATCTTAAAACTAGTTTTCACACAGTTGCTTTTGTACGGCGACGTAGTCCCATAAAGCCCACTAACACTGGTGTAAACAACCATAATGCTGCAGGTATTGGAACAGCCGATACTTCAGCGTGTACTAAAGCTTCATCATTAACACAAGCCATCGTGATATAGGTACTCAGTGTTCCACCAGCACTTGGATCAAACAGGCCTAACCAGCTAATATCAAAACCACCTTCAAGGACACTATTATCAGCACCAGTACCAGTCGTCCAAACACCGTTAAAGTTCAGTAATTCAGTACCACCACTCATTTGATAAGTTTCAGATTTATGATTATCGTTATTATATAAGTTAGCTGCAGTCCATTGACCATCAGTCAAAAGAGAGAAGTTTGCAACATCACCAACTATAGAATTTAAGTGAATAGCATATTGAAAACCTGATGAATCAATTGTTGGATCAGAAGAACCATCTACACTAATTGCAAAATCACCTAAATAGATATCACTACCATCATTAGTTTCTTGACCACTTAGAATCTTACCGCCGATAGCCCCAAACTGAAATTGACCATTCGAAACATCTGTTCCAAGGTAATTGATATCCCAATCATCACCACCACTAGCATCATTATATTCTGTAGTTCCTTTCTTAGATGCCCACTTATCACCCCCAACAGCTTCAATATCAGTATTCCACTGGTACTCATTAACATTGCTAATAACACCGTCGACAGTGGCAGCATAAGTATTAGACGATAATAACGCTAAAAATACGATTGAAATAATATTTTGTTGTTTCATTAGATTAAACTCCATTTTCTAAAAGTGTGACGAGTTTAACATAAAAAGTGTGAACCACATCACATAAATTACTTTTACAAATGAAATAGCTGTCTTTTATATTCTTTTCTAATACAAACTTGTTCCTACTTTTATAAGAAATATCATTATCAGAATACGAGTTTAACTTTACTAAAACTCGCAAATAAGACTAAATAATATTCTCAAACTCAATAGCAGAGCAAGCAAACTTAAACATTGCCATTGTTAAATCCGATGTCAGAAGTAGATAAGCCCGACTTACGAGTAAGTGCCTTTACTCATTCCAGTGAAAATTTATTTCAAAACATCAATATCTAGCAACAGCTTATTTCAAATAGCATAAGCCAACTAATATAGTTTACTGAGTTTTCTCATCTATCAATTGACGCTGTTGACTAGCAGCATCATTTAATAATTGTTCTACACCTTTTGCTTTATCGATCATATCTGTTTGTTCCTTCCAAATATGATCCTGCTCTACTTTCTGGGGCTTATCTGAATCAGAACATGCCACGACAAACATACATAATATAACGAGTCCTAGTAACTTCATTTCCGTCTCCTATTGATATTTTTAATAGACTACCTAATTATCAAAGGCCTCTAAAAAACACTTAATTACACCATCTTATCTTTATCAAAAACTCGATAACATGATTTCCCTGATTGTTTGGCAGCATACATAGCACGGTCCGCTTTTTTTAATATTGACTCAGCACTATCGGCATGCTGAGGATAAATAGCGACACCAATACTTGCTGTCACATGGGCGTAATCATCTCCCACATTAATAGGCTCAGCTATAACCGACAGGAATTTATCTATAACTGGTGTAATGATACTGCTGTTAGACAAGCCACCTAATATCAATACAAACTCATCTCCACCAAGGCGAGCGACAGTATCAACAGCACGTGTTTCATTCTGCAGTCGCTGTGCAACTTCTACCAATAATATATCTCCAGCAGCATGCCCTAAGGTATCATTTACATTCTTAAAGCCATCTAAATCTAGGAAACAGACTGCTAAAAATTGTTTGTTGCGATTTGCTTGAAATATTGCCTGTTGCAGTCTATCTGCAAGTAAACGCCGGTTGGGAAGATCGGTTAATAAATCATAGTTCGCTGCCTGTTCTAATGTCTGCTGCCGTTGTACCAATTGAGACATACTAGAGAACACACCCACATAATTAGTCGTATCACCTTTATCTGATTTAATAGCAGAATACGTCAGCCATTCCGCTTCTTTACGTCCCTCTGACAACTCAGACCACAACTCACCAGTCCAATGACCCACTTCTGTTAATGCATCCGAAATTTCTTCTTTTATCGGGTATTCATCCAAGTCTGGCTTAAGCTTATTAATATGTTGACCTAATAACTGCTCATAGGTCGATTGGCACATGTTTTCAAAAGCAGGGTTACAATCGATCAGTAGATAATTTTCATCTGTTATGAAAATGCCTTCTAAAGAACCTTCTATCACCTTGCTAGTCAACTTTAATCTAGCTTGAGCTCGCTCACGTTCAGCAATCTCTTTCATTAAGGCCAGCGTACGAACCGATAAATTGTCATACATACTAAGAACAGTCTCGATCAAAACTCGCATCGCACCATTCATTTCTTCTGCGGAGCTTATTTTTGCTTGTTCAATCGTTTGCCCAGCTTGCACAGCAAGTACAGTCTTAGCCATTCTTTTATCTGAATCCAGAATATGAAACGCTAACCAATGTGTCAAAAATGACAGAATATCCTCTACCACTTCACTCAATGTTTCATTCTTGCTGTGTTCTTTTATTTCCACTACTTGGGCTAAAAAAGAGGCATGTGTTTTTTCATGCTCTTCAACCCAATCATCGTTATCCAGATAGTCATGCCAGACTTTTTCTTCTGTTTCAAAGTGATAGTGAGCATAATCAGTCAGTTGTTTAAATACTTTTTCTAACGTAAGTACATCTGATTTATTAGCAATATGTCTAGCTAATAAATTAATTAATGCCACCAATTGCTGATGCTGCTGATCAATAATCTCAATGCCTGTTTTGAGATTGTCATTCCATGGGAAAATTTCGACTGTATCTATCATAAGGCTATCTTAAAATGTTTTTCATTTTATTTATATAGGTAAAAAGACCATTGTAGCTGCTCTAACGACAACTTTTTTAATTATCCGGCCTGATTTTCGAGCAATAATTTCTGCTAAATTATCTTGCGTCGCAATCATTTTTCCAATCAATCGCTGATAACTTAAATTTCTCTGCTCATTTTCAAGACTATCACTTAAAATTAGTATATCACCTTCGATATTACGTTTTTCAGCCAACATCCATGCTGAAATCTCAATATTTCTAGCACTGTTATAGAGTTTTTGCTCGCTAATATTTGTGAAATAATAAAACTCAGTATGATTATCATAAGATGCCATCAACATTTTCCGTAAACCAAAAATAAACGGTAAAATACGATCTGAACCTTGGTAAGTTTCATCCAAGGAAATACGCACGATATCATTAGGCGTCATCGATTCCCACTGTGGGTAGCCATAATTATGTGGCCGAGCAAAGAATACATTTACACTTTCTTCAATAGTGCGTTGCTTTTTATCATGTCGACCATTTGGGTTACGATGATATAACTTCACCATTAACTGCTTAAGATCACGAATAACAACACGCTGATGATGTTCGATAACCTCGTCAATATCGCTCTTTGCTAATCGTGACATTCCTGCATCATCAGGGTCTGACGCCACAACTTTCTGCTTTGTTTGTGGACCTGAACAAGCAGCCAATAGTACACAACAACATACAATGATGACTTTATACAATTTCATCAACAACACTTTGGCGGAGCTCAGATTGTAAACTAGCAATTTGAATATATTGCTGAACCCCTTGTGGTAAAGGAGTTGCTGAAGAATACACTCCCTGTGGTGGATGTGACGCCTCATTACCGGTAGCAAAGAAACGAACAAATTGAGCTTGCTGGCCATCATTAACCGTTATTGCTGCTTGAATAGATTGTGACTCTGCCTCTACTTTAGATGAAGCTTCATCCTCAATCTTAAAACTTGATGTTGCATCTATCGTGACAGGCTTACGTGTTTGTTCCTGAAGCTCAAGCGACTTAGGGGCAAATACTGTCGCTAAATGTGCACCATTAATCTGCATTAACTATTCTATTGTCTACTTACGACGTGGTGGGGGAGAACGTCTAGGCTTTTGACCACTCCCCTGTTTTTTATGACCGGGCAGTGGCGGTCTTTTTTCAGGACGTTTTGCTGGTTTCGGTTGCTCTAACACCTCATCAGATGACGTTTCAACAGGTAGCTTATGTTTAATATATTGCTCGATATCAGGTAAAGAAAAAGCATAATCTTCACATGCAAAACTAATCGCAACGCCACTAGCACCAGCCCGTGCAGTACGACCGATACGATGAACATAATCTTCAACATCTTGTGGTAAATCATAATTAAACACGTGACTTACTTCAGGAATATGTAATCCACGTGCTGCCACATCCGTTGCCACTAAAAATGGGAAATCTCCATCTTGAAAATGTTTAAGCAAGCTTTCTCGTTTTTTCTGAGGAACATCACCTGATAATAAGGCCGCCTTATGGCCATTCCCTTCTAAAAATCCCCAGACACGATCAGCAGCACGCTTAGTATTTACAAAGACAATACCTCGTGGTGGCTGAATACGTTTAATCAATGCGAGTAATAAAGGAATTTTCTCATCATTTGCAGGGTAATAAACACTTTCTTCAATCCGGTCGCTAGATACTTTTCCTGCTGCTACTTCAACCTTTTCAGGGTTATTCATATGTTCATAGGCAAGCTCAGCCACTTTAAAACTTAGTGTTGCTGAGAACAACATGCCTAAACGTTCTGTTGATGCTGGCACACGACGTAAGAAATAACGTACATCTTTAATAAAACCTAAATCGAACATGCGATCGGCTTCATCTAATACAACAGCTTGAACAGACTTCAAATTAAAAACATGTTGTTTATGATAATCAAGCAAGCGTCCGGGCGTGCCAATTAAGATATCAACACCATCAGTAATTGCTGTTTTTTGCTTGTCGTAGTCTTTACCGCCATAAGCGACAACTATGCGCAAATTAGCATCCTTATTTAGCAGAATGGCATCTTTAGCAATTTGATTAGCAAGCTCTCGTGTAGGTGCAAGAATGAATGCTCTAGGCTGCTTTCCATTCCAGTTTTTAGGCGGCTCTTCCGTCAGTAACCGCTGAAATGTAGCTAACAAAAAGGCGATTGTTTTACCTGTTCCTGTTTGCGCCTGCCCCGCTACATCTTGGCCTGCAAGCAATAGCGGCAGTGATTTCGCTTGGATTGGCGTACAAAACTCAAACCCTGCACTACGAAGGCCATTTTGAAGAGATTCATGTAAAGGTAATGACGAAAAAGCTTGCTCGGTTAGATGTGCACTCATAGAAATACTTGCATTACCTTTGATGATGAGAAAAAATGTTACTTAATATTGAAATGTGAGTATAGCGTTTCAATGGCATAGGAGCGAAATTTAATAATTAATCGCTTCTTAAAATTACCACTGGAGAAAAAAACATGAGCGAAAATGTCACCCAAGTGACTGATGGCGACTTTGAAAGCCAAGTATTACAGTCTGACCTACCTGTATTAGTAGATTACTGGGCTGAATGGTGTGGACCGTGCAAAATGATTGCTCCAATTTTGGAAGAAATCGGCACTGAATACGCTGGCAAACTTAAAGTATGCAAGCTTAATATTGATGAAAATGCAGAAACACCTCCTCGTTACGGCATCCGTGGTATTCCTACCCTGATGTTATTTAAAGGTGGCGAAGTTGAAGCAACTAAAGTTGGTGCTTTAACTAAATCACAATTAGCTGCATTTTTAGATAGCAATATCTAAATATCATTAAGGTTTTCATAAAAGGAAACCTTAATTGCTAAATCACTAAAACACTGGGCATGTTAATCATGTTCAGTGTTTTTCTGTCTATATACCTCTAAATCGATAAAAACTGAATGGATGTTTCTGAATTACTTGATGGTCTGAACAAACCCCAACGTGAAGCTGTGGCGGCACCATTAGGTCATGCCCGAATTCTTGCGGGTGCTGGCAGTGGTAAAACACGTGTTCTCGTTCATCGTATTTCTTGGCTTATTCAAGCTGAAGGATTATCGCCCGCCAATATTCTTGCGGTAACATTCACCAATAAAGCCGCTAAAGAAATGCGTGGCAAAATTGAAGATAGTTTAGGCTATCCGATTGGTGGTATGTGGGTAGGCACATTCCATGGTTTAGCTCATCGTCTACTACGAGCTCATTGGAAAGAAGCCGACTTACCACAAAGTTTCCAAATCTTAGATAGTGATGATCAACTGCGCATGCTTAAACGAATTATTCGTGGCATGGAGCTAGACGAAGCACAATGGCCAGCTAAACAAGCACAGTGGCATATTAATGCTCAAAAAGATGAAGGCCTACGCTCAAAACATATTCAAGCTGGTAATGATCCTTATTCACAGAAAATGCTGGCAATTTATCAAGCTTATGAGCAAGCCTGCCAACGTGCTGGCGTGATTGACTTTGGTGAAATACTACTCCGTTGCCATGAGTTATGGCTAAAACGTCCTGATATTCTTGCCAGTTACCAACAACGTTTTCAGCAAATATTGGTCGATGAGTTCCAAGATACTAATACCATTCAATATGCATGGTTACGACTATTAGCGGGTGATACCGGCCATTTATTTATTGTCGGTGATGATGACCAGTCTATCTATGGCTGGCGTGGTGCAAAAATTGAAAACATTCAAAAATTTCACCAAGATTATGAAGATGCTAGTTCAATTCGCCTAGAACAAAACTATCGATCAACTGGACATATTCTTGCTGCAGCCAACGCAGTTATTGCCAATAATAGTGATCGACTCGGTAAAGAACTTTGGACCGATGACGATGATGGTAAACTGATTCAACTTTATAACGCTTATAATGAACGTGATGAAGCAAACTATTTAGTCCAACAAATTAAATCAACTGTTGATGCAGGCGGGAAACGTGCTGATCATGCAGTGTTATACCGTTCTAATGCTCAATCCCGCGTTATTGAAGAAGCTTTAATGCAAGCTAATATGCCCTACCGTGTTTATGGTGGTTTGCGCTTTTTCGACCGTGCTGAAATTAAAGATGTTTTGTCATATCTACGACTTGTTGCTAATCGTAATGATGATGCTGCTTTTGAACGAGTAGTCAACACGCCAACTCGTGGTATTGGGGCGGCAACACTGACCCAACTTCGCCAATATGCACGCGAGCAAAACCAAACTATGTGGCAAGCTTGTGTTGACCTACTTGCTGCCAAGTTTTTCACCGCACGCGCAGGTAACGCCCTTACTGGATTCCTAAGCTTAATAGATTCTCTAACACCTGAAGACGACAGCATGCCATTGCATGAACTAACGACACTGGTGATAGATGAAAGTGGTTTACGTGCACATCACGATAAAGATAAGTCTGAAAAAGGCCAAGGTCGTATTGAGAACTTGGATGAATTAATCAATGCCACACGTACCTTCGAACATCCTGAAGAAACGGATGACATGCCATTATTAGATGCCTTTTTATCTCACGCAGCATTAGAAGCAGGTGAAAATCAGGCAGATCAATGGGAAGACTGTGTACAGTTAATGACTTTACACTCGGCCAAGGGGTTAGAGTTCCCCACCGTATTTATGGTCGGTATGGAAGAAGGTTTATTTCCTGGTCAGAAAACAAGTGATGATCCCTCTCGTCTCGCTGAAGAACGTCGTCTATGCTACGTTGGCATGACTAGGGCAAGAACAACGCTATATTTAATACATACTGAATCACGTTTTTTATATGGCCAAGAGATGTCGCCAACACCTTCTCGTTTTTTGAGAGAAATCCCTCAAGAAAGAGTAGAAGAAATACGAGCACGGAAAAACACCGTCAGTACTGGTAATTCAAAGTTCATTGCACCCAAACATACCAATGCCATAAATGAAACAGGCTTTAATCCTGGTCAACAGGTTCACCATCATAAATTTGGAGCCGGTACGGTGATTGATACCGAAGGTTCGGGTAAAAGTGCACGTGTTCAAGTCAACTTTAAACATGCTGGTAGCAAGTGGTTAGTCACTGCTTATGCCAAATTAGAGAAGGTGTAGGAACGGCTTCAGCCGTGAATGGAACTTGAAATATAAACAGGTTTTGATTTTACCCCCCCCTTCGCGGCTAAAGCGCGCTCCTACAATCGATGTATTGTTAACAAATTAAATTTTAATTAGGAAAACTTATGAAAAAAATACTTATTAATGGATTAGCTATTACTTTATTAAGTTTAATTCTTTCTGCATGTAATCAAGAAGATTCTGGTACAAACAACTCCTCTGCCGTTGATACCAGCAAAACTTACAACTGGAAAATGGTCACCACATGGCCACCAGGCTTCCCTGTTTTACAAGAAGGTGCTGAACGATTTTCTGACAATATTAAAGCGATGTCTAATGGTCGCCTTAATATTAAAGTTTATGCCGGCGGCGAGCTTATCCCAGCATTGCAAACCTTTGATGCCGTATCACAAGGCACAGTTGAAATGGGTCATGGCAGTGCCTATTATTGGGCAGGGAAAGTACCTGAAGCACAGTTTTTCTCTACAGTCCCTTTTGGTATGACAGCTCGCGGCATGAATGCATGGCTTTATGATGGTGGCGGTTTAGAGTTGTGGCGTGAAGTCTATAAACCATTCCATGTTATCCCTTTCCCATTAGGTAATACTGGCGTACAGATGGGTGGCTGGTTTAATAAAGAAATCAATTCTCTAGACGATATTAAAGGCCTGAAAATGCGTATTCCTGGCCTTGGTGGCAAGGTATTCGCTAAAGCAGGTGGTAACCCTGTTTTATTGGCCGGTAGTGAAGTTTATACGGCTTTAGAACGCAATACGATTGATGCAACTGAATGGATCGGCCCTTTCCACGATCAACGCTTAGGTTTATATCGTGCGGCTGAACATTATTATTATCCTGGCTGGCATGAACCCGGCACAGTGTTAGAACTTACCGTTAACCAACGAGCTTGGGATTCTTTACCTGCTGACTTACAAGCTATTGTGAACAATGCGGCGATGGCCGAAAATGTTCGCATGCTGTCTGAAATGGAACAAAAAAACCTCTCAGCACTGCAAGAGCTGAAAGATCGTGATGGTATCCAAATCCATCGTTTTCCAGATGATGTATTAGCAACATTAAAAACATTGACTGATGAAACACTGATTGAAGAAGCAGAAAAAAACCCTGAATTCAAACGTGTTTATCAGGCTTATCAGGCCTTCCGTTTACAAAATGATGTATGGTCTGATATTTCAGAAAATGCCTATTTAGCGATTGAAAAATAATGACTATTTATCTTATATTCAGCCAAGAAGGCTTAGCCGAAGCAAAAGAATCAATTCTAGCTGACAAAGCCACACTCTGGGTCAATGCAGGTTTTCTCTCTGAGGAGCAATCAGCTGAGCTCAAACAGGAAAATATTAATGTTCAAGTATTTTCAGAACTCGTCGAAGGTGGTAATGAAAAGTCTATTCTTCAAGCATTAAAACCTATCGAAGAAAATGATCCTAAAGCTGAGATATTGATAGAATACATTTAACCCCCCCTATAAGTGGGGTATTAAATATTGTAAATGGCTTCGTTCAACTATAGAATGTAAGAGAAAGCTTATATACATGGAAGTTCAAATTAAACAGTTTGACTTAAATGGCCTTTATAAAAAAATATCGTTTCTTCCTGATTCTCAGTCTACTCATTGCCATTATTGATGGCTCTTTTGTGGGGCTGACCTATTATCAGGCTAAACATAATTTACATCTCGATGAGCAACAAAAAGCAATCAATCACTTTGCAGCGTTTGATATCGCCTATCAAGCAACGCAAGAGAATATGGCTCAGGTTGCTAATATCGTTGCAAACACTTCTAGTTATCAGTCACTTTTTCTAAAAGGTAAGCAGGCGGTTGAACTAGAAGGAGGTGGAGCAGGTGGAGAAAAAGCTAAACAAGCAAGAAAAGAGCTCCACGATGCTATAAGTCAAAACTGGCAACAATTTACCGCAAAGTTTGATGCTCGCCAATTACACTTTCACCTTGGACCAGGTTCAACATCATTTTTACGTGCCCATAAGCCACAAAAGTTTGGCGATAATATGGATAATATTCGTCATACAATAGTTGATACCAACAAGTTGCATCAGCCGATTATGGGCTTTGAAACTGGACGAGTATATTCTGGCATTCGGGGTACAAGTCCCGTTTCAATTATTAATGAAGCCGGTAAATACCAGCACCTTGGTACAGTTGAAGCCGGAGCTTCATTTGCTTTAGTGCTTAATAATTTAATCGCACAGTCAAATATTAATGCTGCAGTATTACTCTCTGAAGAACATTTACGTAAAAATGTTTGGCCTGATTATCTAGAGCAGAGACTTCTAGAAACACCGGCTATAAATGGCTTGGTACTTGAGCAAACGACCAATAAACAAGTTATTCCTCTAACAAAGCTCTCTATCGATACAGAGCATAGTCAGATTAAAAATTCTGATATTGACATACAAATTATTAACTTAAATGGGCACTCTTATCTCTATGCAACAAAACCTTTAAGAGATTATTTAGGCACTAAAAATCCTGCAGAGCCTGATGCTGGCCAAATTGTTATTTGGCAAGATATTAGTGAGAACTATGCCTTATTTAATCATCATTTTAAAATTAATGTCTTTTATGCACTTGCTGCATTCTTAGTGCTTGAAATACTTGTTTTTATCGCTCTTCGAATCATTTCATCTCGCCTTAATAAGACTATTCAGCACAAAACGTTCGAGCTAAATTCAAGAAATCATGTACTGGAACAGCTAGCCCATGGCACCCCTTTAAATACAATTCTTGAATCACTCATTCATATTATTGAAGAAGAAATCCCATCGGCATTATGTAGTGTTTTGCTATTAGATAATGATGGCAAACACTTATCACTTGGCGCCGCACCAAGCCTTCCTAAATTCTATAATGATGCTATTGAAGGAATTGAAATCGGAAAAGACGTTGCTAGCTGCGGTACAGCAGCCTTTACAAAAAAAAGAGTCATCGTTGAAGATATTCAATCTCACCCCTATTGGGCTCCATACAAAGATCTTGCCGCCAAAGCAAACCTAGCATCATGCTGGTCTGAACCGATCATGGCTCATGATGGTAAAGTTTTAGGTACTTTTGCAATTTACCACAGCACAGCTATTAGCCCTCAAGTTAACGATTCAAGGCTTATTAAATCAATCATTCAAGTAATAACAATAGTGATTGAACGTAAGAAATCTGATGAAAAACTCCAGCTCCTATCACGAATCTATGATCAAACACATGAAGGCATCACTATCACTGATACTGATGGAAAAATTATTGATGTTAACCCTACTTTTTGCAAGATTACAGGCTATGAGCGTAATGAAGTATTAGGACAAAACTCAAGTATTCTTAGCTCAGGAAAACAGAGTCACGAATTTTATACTGAAATGTGGAACACCCTTAATCAAGTCGGTTATTGGCAAGGTGAGGTTTGGAATAGGAAAAAAAGTGGTGAAATTTATGCTGAGTTACTCACCATATCATCAATACAGGATGAAGAGGATAAGACTACTCACCATGTCGGATTATTCTCAGATATCACCTTAAATAAAGAACAGCAAAAAGCGCTTGAATTTATGGCACATTATGATGTGCTTACTCAATTACCAAACCGCTCACTATTTGTGGATAGATTTAACCAAGCCATTGCTCATAGTAAACGTACTGACACATTACTTGCTATTTGTTTTCTTGATTTAGATGAATTTAAACCCGTCAATGATACCTATGGTCACGATGTAGGTGATCAATTACTGATTCAAGTAGCAGAGCGAATTAAGGATAGTATTAGACAAGAAGACACTGTATCACGCCAAGGTGGTGATGAGTTTGCTATTTTACTCAGTGATATAGACACGCCATTCAAAGGTGAGCAAATGCTACAACGGCTTATTAACGCTATTGCACAACCTTACTTTATAAATAACAATTCTATATCCATCAGCGCCTCAGTAGGTGTGACGCTTTACCCCATTGATAACGCCGATTTAGATACATTATTACGCCATGCCGATCAAGCAATGTATCAAGCTAAATCGGCGGGTAAAAATAGATTTCAACTATTTAATGCTGAGCATGATCAGCAATCAATTCTAAAACAAAATCGGCTTTTGGATATTGAAAAAGCCATGGATAGTAATGAGTTCAATCTCTATTACCAACCCAAGGTAAATATGAAAACGGGTGAAGTATTTGGTGTTGAAGCATTAATTCGCTGGATTCATCCTGAAAAAGGCATCATAGCGCCGTTAGACTTTTTGCCTGTCATTGAAGGGACTGAGCTAGAAGTACAACTCGGTAACTGGGTTATCAAACAAGCACTAAAACAACTAGACATCTGGGACCAGCAAGGTATTAAGCTAGAAGTCAGCGTGAATATTTCATCTAATCATCTACAATCATCAACTTTCTTTGCTCATCTTGATACTGCCTTATCAAATTATCCAAATATTAACTCTAAACTATTGCAATTAGAGATATTGGAAAGTAGTGCGTTAGGAGATCTTGCTGCTATCAGTAATATCATTAGAACTTGCCAAGATGTTTTAGGGGTTAATGTCGCACTGGATGATTTTGGAACAGGTTATTCGTCTTTAACCCATTTACGTAATCTACCAGCTAATACTATAAAAATTGACCAAACTTTTGTTCGAGACATTCTCGATGATCCAAATGACTTTTCTATTATTGATGGTATTGTCGGCTTAGCAGAATCGTTTAACCGTGACATTATTGCTGAAGGTGTTGAAACGACTGAACATGGATTAATGTTATTGCTTATGGGTTGTGACCAAGCACAAGGCTACGGGATATCGCGCCCCATACCGGCTAATGATCTAGCTAACTGGTTAAATCAATACTCCCCTAATCAACAATGGATAGACTATGGTAATAAATACCATTCTGTTAAAGAAATAAAAATAAAGATCCTTAGACTCACTACTCAACATTGGTTTGAAAAGTTCGAGCAGGCTTTCCAAGTGGCAGAAGAAGGCAATAAAAAATGGCCTCTAATTAACCATAAAAAATGTCATCATGGAGCTTGGATAGATCGTGCTAGAAAAGAACAACTATTTAGTAATACTTGGTTAGAAAACCTTGATCAAATACATGAAAGAATGCATCTTATTGCCAATAAGATCGTTGTCAAACATCAGAAAAATAAAATGGGTATTACTGAGAGCGATTTTGAAGCATTCAAAGCGGAATTTAATGATCTGAATCTGGTTTTAGGGCAATACGAATAAGTATTTTATATAGTAAAATACCGGCTATGATAAAAACTTTTCTTATAGTACTCGTTCAAGCTCTTTCACTTAATGTGTTTGCAGCCGACTTAAACCAAACTGATATTAAGGTATACCGTAGCCCGACCTGCCAATGCTGTCACAACTGGATTAAGCATTTAGAAGAAAATAAATTCAATGTTATTGATGTACTCAGTAACAATATGGCCAGTGTGAAAAATTCTGTCGATCTACCAAAAGCAATGACATCTTGTCACACCGCTATCATTGATGGCTACATCATTGAAGGTCATGTGCCAGCCAACGATATTCGTCGCCTCTTAGCTGATAAACCTAGTGTTGCAGGACTCTCTGTACCACAAATGCCTGTTGGTACACCCGGTATGGAGTTGGGTGAACGGAAAGACCCTTTTATCGTCTTTCAATTCGATAAGAAAGGTCAATACAGTATGTTTAATCAATATGACGTAGATGAGCACAATCAATATCATTCCCATGGTGAGCATCACTAGGTGGAATTACTTGTTGTTTTTGGACGTTTAGTATTTTCATCATTTGCTAATGTTTTTCAAAAAAAATTAGCAAATGATGGCCTCCATCCTTTTTTTATTGTGATGGCATCTTACCTTGTTCTAGCTATTATCTGTCTGCCATTACTCTGGACATTTAACCCTTTAACACTGAGCCAGCCCTTCTGGATTAATATCTTCTTTGCCGCCTTACTTGATATGGCCGGAACCTTATTTTTAGTCATGTCACTTTCAAAAACAGATCTATCTGTTTTTGGTCCTTTGAATGCTTATAAGGTCGTTATTTCCATGTTATTGGCAATGATCTTTATCGGCGAAATCCCAAATACTCAAGGCTTTATTGGTGTCGGTATCATTGTTTTGGGGAGTTATTTTCTCTTTCCACCTAATGATAAGGCGGTACACCGTTCTGCCTTTCAATTATTACGTCAACGTGGTGTTCAATACCGATTTTTATCTATCTTATTATTCTCAATTGGCACCTTGCCACTCAAAAATGCCGTTATTGAAGGTGATGCAATATCGACCACCGTGTTTTGGTGTTTAATTGGCTTTCCACTTGCCATTATTGCTCACACTGTTTTTCTAAAAGACAACTTCAACAAAGATTTTGCTCAATCAAAAGAACATGTTTATAGCTTTCTCTATCTCGGTATACTGATCTTTCTGATGCAATATATGACTATGATTGTATTTTCAAAGCTACTCATTGCCTATTCACTCGCCTTATTCCAATTGGGTATGGTGCTACAGGTGTTTCTTGGCTACAAAATATTTAATGAGAAACATATTGTCAGACGACTTGCAGCCAGTCTAGTGATGATTGTAGGTAGTTTATTAGTACTGAAAGCCTAATCCTATACAAGATGATTGTTTATGATTGTTTCTCCAAAGTCGACAAAATCTCATTATGTGATTCTCTATCAAGCTGATATTTTGAAGCAGTCCAATAAATAACTGGAGACAGTAATAGTAATAACCATGCCGGTACCATTGCTAGGTGATAAGTCGTTTTGGATGATTGTTCAATTAATGTTGAATCAAAACCAATAAAATCCAACAATATCCCACCAATTAGGACGCTGATTGAAATGCCAGCTTTATAGGCAAAATTATACATCCCAAAATAAAGCCCCTCCTGCCGTTGACCGCTTGCTATCTCAGCCTGATCAGTAACATCAGCAACCATAGAAAATGGTAATGACATAAATGCACCATTACCTATTCCTGATACCACACTAAACCCCACCATAATAAAAACAGTTTGTGGCTGATTAAGAGGAAATAATTCTAAAAAAACAAAGGATAATGGCAATCCTGCAAAACCAGCAATGCCAAAGACCATCCCCAAAATAAGTGCTGTTTTTTTCTCGAATTTCTTACTTAAGTGAACCCAAAATGGCTGCGATAGAATTGAAAAAATCAGTACTGTTATACCAATCAAACCAATCTGTGGGCCTGTTAAATTATAAGTATAAGTGCTGACATGAAAACCAATACTTATTGATACTTGAAAGGCAATTTCAATTAAAAAGATCATTAAAATAATCGATCTGAAATTGCTGTTTTTCATACTATCAAAGGCCAATCGCCATACTTTTATTTTTTGTTGACGCTGCTGTGAACTTAGATGCTTTCTATCCTTAGGGATAACTGCAACGGCTATGAAAGAAATGAGCAGGGTAATCAGTGCAATGGTGAAGCCTATAGCAGGATAAGCCTCTGGGTTTAATTGCCCTTTTGGAAACTCTGCTGTCGATCTAAAGAAAATAACGGTCATACCAGCAACAGCGATAATCATACCAATAATATGAAATGTGGCTCGATAACTTTGGATGCTTGATCGCTCATCATAATTATTACTAATCGTGCCACCTATCGCAAAATAAGGTGCACCATAAAATGTAAGCATTGTTTTAGTAAACAATACGAAAACCAATAACATCGTTATTTTATAAAGTTCACTTGCTGCTGGAGAAATGGACCATAAAAAAGCCGTACCTAATGCTGTTCCCAAGCCGCCAATCATTAAATACAAATGTCGTCTGCCAAACCGAACTGAATGTGTTCGGTCAGAAATATGTCCTACCCATGGATCAGTAATAGCATCCCAAATAACAGAAATAGCGACAATTGTGCCGGCAATCATGGGCGAAAGATGCAAAATGGCAGTGACATAAAATAAAAAAAAGCTTGCCATGATCTGATTTGGCACCGCATAAGCGATTGCCCCCAAACCATAGCCTAACTTCTGGCTAACGGGAAGTCGCTGATCAATAGCCATCATGCCTCTTGATCAGAATTGAGTTGTTCTCGTACTTCGCGTCGCAAGACTTTACCTAATAAGCTACGAGGCATGGCATCAATAAACACTATATTGACTGGCATTTGCCAACTGGCAACTCGAAAACTTAATAAATTTAGAATTTCATTTTGGATATTTTCTTGAGACTTTTCTTTAAATGCATTCCGTAGTGATACACATAATACGGGTTTCTCTGATACGGCGACTAAACAACATTCTCTGACTGCAGGATGGTCATGAACCTCTTCTTCTACCAATCGAGGATATATTAAGCCCTCAGCTGTTGGAATCAAATCTGGCTGCCTATCTAAAATATGTAGATAACCGTCCACATCAAGATAACCATGGTCACCTGTCACAAAATACCCATCGTCCAAAATAACACCTTTATTTTGCTCTGGATTAAGATAGGTTTCAAAACGCGTCGGCGTATCAACATGAACCTCCCCCATTTCACCTGCTGGTAGCGCTTGTCCATCATGATCTGCAATCCTTACATGTACGCCATCAACAACTCTTCCACATGAACTTAAAATATTCCGACCAGCAATGAGTCCATCACTCAAATGGTCTGAACAATGCAATATACTGACTGGAGGCAGAATTTCAGCTTGGCCATAACCCTGCTGAAATATAGCACCATATCGTTTAATTGCCTCTTCTAACTTTGCTACGGGCATAGGTGCAGTACCATAAATAATATGAGAGACAGTTGCTAAGTCTTTATCAATACTTCTAGGCATTTCCAATAAATCGATAAGTTGGCTAGGCGTAACAAATAAACGTGTTACAGCGTGTTTTTTGATTGTTGCCACAAGATTTTCAGGGCTGTAATCATCCAAAACAACTAAAGTACCTCCACTTATCATTGTTGGCATCATCAAACCTGAGCCAGCTCCGACAAAAGGAATAGCCGTTAAATTTATATTGTGGGCTGATCGAGAAAAATTTTTATCCAAATATCTAACCATTAATTTCAAACTAGCAATCGCAGAATGATGCGTTGAGATCAATCCTTTGGGGACGCCAGTTGTTCCAGAGGTAAAACCCAAAGCCATTGGATCTGATGGTGAAATTTTGGTCTTTGTTTCTATAGGTTCATGGCCAGCAATCTTTTGTTCATATCGCTCACCTTTTCCTGTCTTCCAAACTGGTATTTCAGGCTTTTGACTAAGTATCGCATCAACACAGCTCACACCATAATTAGGATTGGCAATAAATAGCTTAGGTGGCGCCTCACCTGCTGCATAAACTAGAAAATTAGCAGGGTGAGCTTCATGAAATGCTGTTAACAAAACACCTAATTCTAGGGCAGCAGTTCGAATTTCAAATAGCTCCTCATCAGCCTTAACTTGCACAAAAACAATATCACCTTTTTGTAAGCCCATCGCTTGCCAAGCAGCAACAAGTCGATATGCTCTATCTTGCAAATCACCATAGCTTACGACCCTATCCGAGGTCTGCAACAAAATTCTATCTGCAAAATGCTTAAAAGCATAACGATGCACATCTCTTGGTAATTTAAGTCGCCATAAGAATAAGTTAGTTAATAATTTAGCCAGCATGATTGATAATCCTTTATTTATCTGCGAAGGCAGGAACCATTTTTTTCAATACTTTCAATCTTAATCGATGTATCGGATTCTTAGCCCCCCACCAGCGGTAATAATGTTTATAACTACCAGCATAAGTATCAAATTGAGAAAACCACGGTACATATTTTGGTTTGCGTTTATTTAACATCAGACTCACCACCTCAGTCGCCGCTATACCTGAACCAATCTGACAAGCAAGCCCTAATGATGGCGCCGCTCCTGTCGCAGGATTAACTCCTTTTACATCCATATATTTCAAATGAGGTCCTTGGCCTGCAATACCTGCCATAAAGTTTAACACCATGTCATTTTGGTCCATGCCATCTTCTAAACCAAAAAAGGTATCGTAATCCATGCCATCAGGAGAAAATACAAATAACACGGCACTAAAACCTACTGGAGCAACAGAAACAACAGGAATCCCTAACTCATGTGCTCGACGAAAAATAAGTCGACGGGCATCCATAGCAAAGACTTCCAATGCATCAATCATGATATCGACACCAGCCAGAAGTTCATCAACATTATCATTACCTATTGCCTCATTAATCACTTTAACATCTGCACTTGGATTAATGTCTTTAATCATAGCCTCCATGACTAGAGCTTTATCTTTGCCAACGGTACTCGCCATCGCACCATGTTGTCTATTGATATTATGTACATCAAACTCATCAAAGTCAGCAATAGTAAATTTTCCTATTCCTGTTCGCGCTAAAGTTGTAGCATGAACACCGCCCATCCCACCCATACCGGGGATAGCCACACGTGTATTTTTAAGAATTTCTTGCTCCTGCTCACTAATCAAACCACGATTACGGCTAAAAGCACGCTCATAAAAACTATCTTCATTAATGCTCATACAACTCCATGTAAATTTAGTCCGTATAAAACAAAGCCATTTACACCGTTGCTTGTGTAAATGGCTTTAGTATTAAATATCTATAATGACAACTAAAACTTAACGCTAGCTGTTATTCCATAAGTTCGTTCTGCAGCTGCTTGCGTTAAGGATTGGAAACGCTGATATCCATTTACTCCAGGAATAAAGTCTGCCGCTTCTGCTGGGTTAGGTATCGCAACAGCACCGATCACATCATCATTATTAAACAAGTTCTTCACCCAGAAATTTAACGCATATTTGTCATTTTCTAGGCCACTGCGAAAATTAACAATAGTACGTGATGGAATGAGTGGTGGGTTATCAACTGAAATACCCGATTGCTCAGATTGATACATTGTATCAACGCGTGTTCTCCAATCAAAGCCTGAAATAGCAACAGGTTTTATATATTGAATTGATGCATTGGCAGTCCACTCTGATACAAATTGAATTGGATTTCCATCCAGTACAGGATTCATACCCAGAGCAGAAAGTGCCCCGAAAGTATATTCATCATATTGAGCATCTGTATAGGATAAACCAGCAGTTACATCCCAGTTTTGGGCTGGTTTTGCTGCAATTTCTAACTCAAACCCTCTTGATGATGATTCACCTGCATTCTCATTTAAGACTGCACCATTGTCACCTAGTGCTCTTACAATCTGATCTTCCCACTCAATATAAAATAATGCCACATTAGTCGTTAAACGATTATCTAACCATGAACTTTTAAGTCCAATTTCATAATTCAGACTTTTCTCTTCATCATAGCTACGTTCATCATCCGTAACTAAACCACTTATTGTATCGGTATTAAAACCACCGGATTTAACGGCTTTCGCCAAACTAACATAGACCATAGCATAGTCGTTTAACTGGTAATCAAGAGCAATTTTAGGAGTAAAGTTTTTAAAGCTAGCACTATCATTAAACAGACCTACAGCTGAGGTATCCAAATTTGTATCAACTACGTTGGCAGTTTTCTTCTCATAAGCATAACGACCCGATATTGTTAATGCTAATTGTTCAGTCATATCAAAGCCAAGCGATCCAAATAGCGCCCAGTTTCGTGTACCCTCATCGCTATCTGACGAAAGGCTTGGCGCTAAACCTCTTGCTACTAAAGGAACAGTTAAGGCTGCACCGGGAACAAAAGCATCAACCGTTTTAGTATTTCGGTCTAAATCATAGAAATATACGCCCGTCATCCAGCGAATCGGTTGGTCTATTGATGTTATTCTAAATTCTTGGCTAATTTCATCTTGCTCAGTATTAGTTTCTGTAAGTCGAAGTTCTCTTGCTTCATAATCACTATCAATAACTGAGTCTAATTCTAAATCGTTATAACCTGTAATTGAGGTGAACGTTACAGTATCTAAATCCCAGTTCAGTTGAAATGAAGTTGTTACATTATCGCGGTCATTATGACCAGGGGTCACTGCGAAACCATTTGCCAGCTTAGGTAAGTCACCACCGTAACTTTGGAAATCATTGAATGGTACAGGGAGGCTTGGACTTATAAGATTAGTGGTAAAATCTTGATTATTTTCAACAAACTGCACGGCATCATCACCATCATTGGTATTTTCAACACCAACACGGAATATCATTTCCAAATCATCTGTTGGTAAAGCGACTAGTGACAAAGAATAAATATTACTTTGTTTGTCGTCTAAATTTCCGCCTGTTAATTCATTATCATAAAAACCATCAAAACCAGAGTGCATCGCACCAACACGATAAAACAAGGTATCTTCTGTTATTGCACCGCTATGCGAAAAACGAGTATCTCTACGACCTTCATTACCAATCGTAGCTTCAAACCTTCCTTCGCTTTCATTTCCCGGCTGCTTGGTGACATAGTTAATTGCACCAGCGAAGGTATTACGTCCATATAGTGCACTTTGTGGACCTTTGGCAACTTCGATACGTTCGAGTTCATCGCCGAACATCGCTTCCATTGCACCTCGAGCTTCCTGATAAACCCCATCAATAAAAAAGCCAATATTAGGCTCACCAATGGTCGTGTTCATCCCACGAATTACAGGGTTACCAACTCGTCCACCAAATAGAGGTGTATAGGTCAACCCCGGGGTCATCATGGCGACATCTTCAATGTTTTGCAGAGCAGCATCTTCAATTAACTTTGCAGAAAAAGCAGTGATCGCGATCGGTACTTTTTGCAGGGTTTCTTCCCGTTTCCGTGTGGTGACAACCATTTCATCTAAACTTAGAGAGCTTACGCCTGTTGTGATATCTTCGGCATGAACTGCCATAGGGAGCGCTATCATTTGGCAACATGCCAAACTTATAATCGTCCGTTTCATCATCACAATCATCCTTAATTTTGAACGGTTTCAAATTTAAATAAATCAACATTTGTATTTAAATACCAGAAACACATGATATAGCGTTTAAATTTTAAATATTGTGAGTAAACTCTAGCTTTTACAACCATGATTTCGGCTAAAATAGCTCATCAAATAAGCACACTACCCAACTCAAAAATACATTTCAAAAAATAAAAATTATTCAATCATTTTACGAAAATTATTGTATCAGATATCTTGGCAATAATTATTTAGCAACTTGCTGAAACCTGTTTTTTCAAGTAATTTATCTTTTACATCAATAATTTATATATGGACATACATGAATAAAGGATTTAAAAACGTAATATCACTATTGCTGTCACTCTTTTTTGCTATTTGTATAACAACTGCAAATGGAGAGGAATCTAGCTCACAAGACACTACTGCATACCCTGTTTCAATAACGCGTTTAGATGAAATCCTTTTCTATCCAGAACGAGAAGCACCTGCAATAGTGGTTAGTCTTAATAACAGTCTTATTAGTGCTGAAATATCCGGAGAGATTATCGAATTATTAGTTCAAACTGGTGATGAGGTTAAAAAAGATGATGTTTTAGCAAAAATTGACTGTGAATCTTATGATATAGCCAAACAAAGGGCCAACGCAGCTCTTCATGCTGGTTATGCTAGAAAAAAATATGCAAAACAACGTCTCGATGATGCAAAACATCTCGAAAAACGTCGTGTTCTTTCAACCGATGAACTCAATTTACGTAACTCTGAGGCCAATGCCATTGCCTCAGATGTAGGCGTATTAAATGCTGACTTGAAAGAAGCTCTTCGTCGTATATCTAAATGTATTATCACTGCACCTTTTGATGCTGTTGTTGTAGAACGACTTGCAAGTGTTGGTGACTATACAACGACGGGGTCCCCTCTTGTAAAATTATTAGACCTCAATAATTTAGAGGTAAGCGGCAAAATACAACAGCAAGACATTGATAGTTTAAAAGCGGCTGAAAAAGTCAGCTTTATTGTTTCTGGAAAATATTATCCTGTTGAGATCCGTACTATTGTCCCGCTTGTTGATAGTCGAATCCGTAGTTTTGAATCAAGGCTAGACTTTAGTTCACAAGTTGCTCCCACGGGTTCAGCCGGACGCCTAAATTGGACCAGTCCTGATGCTCATATACCAGCAGATTATCTTGTACAACGTAATGATCAACTAGGTGTTTTTATCGTTGATAATGACTCTGCACATTTCCATCTTTTAAAAAATAGTGGCAATGGTTTACCTGCACCGATTAATTTGCCGATGAATACTCAGATTATTACAACAGGACGATATGGCCTTGTAGATGGTCAATTAATCAATATCATCCAAACTGATAATTAGACTATGTATCGTAAGCTTCTCACCAATACAGTTTTAGTTAACCTCACATTCCTACTCGTTATTATTGCGGGTTGGATTAGCTATTCCACTATGCCACGAGAGCAAGATCCTGATGTTAATTTTAATTGGGTTGTCATCAATACAGTATGGCCAGGAGCAACTGCTGAAGATGTCGAAAATCAAATCACCAATCCACTTGAAGATGAAATAGAAAAAGTACCTGATGTAAACCGCGTTTCTAGTAGCAGTCGCGTAGCATTTTCATTTATTACTGTCCGTTTTGCCGATATGGAACCAAGCCTATTTCGGCAACGTGTTGAGGAACTTCGACGTAGTATTCAGTCTGCGGTTGATAAGCTACCTCCAGATGCAAAACAACCTCTAATTACAGAACTATCAAGCTCAAATACTTACCCTACTGCTGTCGTCACTGTTTCTGGTATTGAAAATGATGAAATATTGCGTAAAACATCACGTAATACAGCAAAAGATATTGCACGAATAAAAGGTGTAGATAGGGCTGATACTTGGGGCACGGAAGACCCAGAGTTACAAATACATTTTGACCCTGCAAAATTGGTTGGTTTAGGTGTTTCGCCGACTGTTTTATCGAGCACTGTTAATGCTTATTTCAGAGATCTTACTGCCGGTAGTATTCAACTAGGTGAACAGCAGTGGAAGGTTAGACTTAATGGAACCAGTAATGATCCCAGCTACCTTGCCGATTTACCTATATTAACGATTGAAGGTGAATTACCTCTCCGCAGTGTCGCCACGGTTGTTCGCGGTCAAGAAAAGGCTACTCAACTCGTATCATATGAAGGTAAACCTGCTTCAATGATTTCAGTATTTAAACGTGGCAATGCAAATAGTCTTAATTTATTAGAAGACATTCAAGCCTATGTCAATGAACGTAATCTAGCACTGAAATCAATGGGGATTCAGCTTGATATTGTTGATGACCAAACCATTGCAACACGTACTGCCATTGGCTTAATGGAGAAAAATGCCATTATTGGCCTATTTTTAGTCATGTTAGTAACGAGTATTTTCCTAGGTTGGAGGATTGCCGTATTTACCGGTCTAGGCCTAGTATTTTCATTGATGGCTTCATTCTGGATTCTATCTGCAATGGGTGAAACCCTTAACATTATGGTTTTACTGGGTGTAGTCATTGTATTGGGAATGTTAGTCGATGATGCCGTGGTCGTGGTGGAATCAATGTATGTTAATTTAAAACGTGGCATGACATCTATTGAGGCAGCATTAAGTACAGCTGATGAAATGTGGGTGCCCGTCATGGTGTCATCTCTCACTACGATTGCAGCATTTTTACCACTTATTTTATTACCCGGTATTTTGGGTCAATTTATGCGGGTTGTGCCTATTGTGGTGTCTGTTGCTCTAGTAGTGAGTTTAATTGAAGCATTTTGGTTATTGCCTTCTCATATTATTTCATCTAATGCCAATCCAGCTAAAATCACTTTAATACAACGAACTCGTAACCGCGTCACCAATTGGATACGTCACCGTTATGTTAACGTTCTAGTCCCTATAATGCGTCACCCAAAAATCAGTATTTCATCAGGTGCATTGTTAAGCGTTCTCGCCATATTTGCCGTCATGAGCAATGTCGTACGGGTCGACTTTTTTGCTAATGATCCTATCCGTTTGTTTTATCTTAATGTCTATATGCCAGCAGGTACCTCTTTAAGTAGCACTGACGATACACTAAAAAAACTAGATCTCAGAATTCGTAATACTGTTGCCTCTAAAGAACTTCGCTCCATATCCACGACAGCAGGTGTATTACTCACTGAAACCGAACCTCTCTTTGGTGACAGTATGGGACAACTTATGTTTAGCTTGCCAGCTAGAACTGAAGGTTTACTTTCAGTTGATGAGCTAATCGAAGAAGTACGCCTTGCCATTCAAGACGTACCAGGCCCCGCCCATCTATCCTTCTTGCGTCGTAATACTGGACCGCCAAGCGAAAGCCCGATTAGTGTAAAAGTACGGGGCGATAAAATAGATCAGCTCCGTGCCGCAACTGCCGCTTTAGAAGAAATAATGGCCACATTGCCTGGCATTCAAGACGTCCATAATGACGATGCACGTTCGGGCATGCAATTAACCCTAAAACTTAACCCTGATGCCATTACTCGAGCACAGCTTAACCCTGCTGACATTGCTAAAATCCTCCGTTTATATGTTGATGGTAGTATCGTTGCTAATATGCGTTTTGAAGGCGAAAAATGGAATGTTCGCGTGCAAGCTGAACCAAGCTCATTGCAAGACATAAAATCATTTTTAAATCATCCTGTTGGTCTCGCTGATGGCAGTGAAATTGCCTTAGGCCAGCTAGTTACCTATACCTCTTCTTATGCCGAAGGCACGATTCATCATCGAAATTTTAGACGAACAATTACACTTGAATCTGATTTAGATTCTACGGTGACAGATAGCATTACAGCTAATGGACAAATTGCTGAAAAATGGCGTCAAATTGCACAATACTACCCAGATGTATCATTAGATTTTTCTGGTGAAATGGATGATATTAAAGAAAGTTTAGCCGGCATGGCAGTATTGTTTTTATTTGGCATCGGCTTGATATATATGATTCTAGGCACTCAATTCAGAAGCTACACCCAACCATTACTGATTCTTGCAACTGTTCCCATGGCCTTTACCGGCGTTATTATTGGCCTCGTTGTCAGCAATAACCCCTTAAGTTTATATACCCTTTATGGCGTTATTGCATTGGCAGGCATTGTAGCCAATGATGCCATTGTACTCATATCAACTGCCAACAGAAATTTAGCAAAGGGGATGAAGTTAGCACATGCCATTACCCTTGCCTCTCAACGTCGTGTGATGCCGATCCTTATTACCACAGTAACAACCATGGCTGGCTTATTTTCACTAGCTTCTGGTTGGGGTGGAAAATCCCTTATGTGGGGGCCACTTGCTACAGCCATCGTGTGGGGTTTAGGTTTTGCAACCATTTTGACCTTACTCATTATTCCACCTTTATACGGTTTTATTATGCGTAATAAAACCGGTAAACAAGCGATATTAGCACCTCCACCACGCCTGCCTGATAACTCCGCGAACTTTTTATCATTTATAAAAACACTATTTGGGGCTCACCAAGTTGATATTGCAGGGCTAAATGAAATAGCGGAACAAGAAACACTTAAAATGCTTTATGAAAAGGCCTCGAAAGAGTTTGAAAATGGTGAAGTCGAACTCGCCATTCGTCACTTCCAGGCCCTTGTTAAACATTTACCAGACAATTTCACCGCTAACCTAATGGCTGCACAATCACTTATGCTCTTTATGCAAAAAATTGGTTGGGATATTGGCTACATTGATAGAGCTAAACGCTATTTCTCACGTGCAAACCAACTGCACCCAGAAGATGAACGTGTCATGCTCCTTGCAGCATTAATTAATGATCTTGAAAAAGACTCAGATATAAACTGGGAAAAACTCGCAAAATAAATAAAGTTTGGTATTAAACAAAGTATGAGTCGCCGAGGAAATTGTTGGGACAATAGCCCTATAGAGAGATTTTTCAGAAGTTTAAAGACAGAATGGGTACCTGAAATAGGTTTAAAACTTAGGCAACCACCAGTTCCTCAATACTGACTAAAGTGTTTCTATATCAGCTATCTTCCAAAGCCTCTCCTGCTGCATGAGCACCAGACATCATTGCACCAGTGAATCCACCGCCGAAGCCGCCAAATGCCGATGCGATATAGATGCCTTTTACAGGCGTGCGGGAGGTGGAAATTCCCGTGACATATCTGGGCGCATCCGGTGAAAAGCCATATACGGCCCCACCCGGAGTATTCAGATAGCGTTGCATACTTCTTGCCGTCCCCATCTCTGTGTACACAATACTTGAATCAATGTTCGGAAACTGGGTACTCAGTGCAGCAATCAGGCGGTCTTGCCACTGCTGCTTTCTGGTTTCATACTGCTCATCATCCAGCTTATCCCAGTTATCAATATGATCTATACCGCACATCACTGCGAAATGACGCCCCTCGTTATTGAGGCCGCTGTCAATCTGGCTGTAATCCACAAATGTATAAGGTGGCATTCGCTCATTATCCGGATCAGCCATAATATAAGCTTCACTTGGTCCATCCCTGAATGATGTGTAATGTTCGGGAATGACGAACGTGCTATATGCATCAACCCCGAACTCCGATGGACTACGATCAAAGCCTAGAAATAGGCACCAGAGCGATGGCGATAAACGTCTTCCGTGATACGGCTTCATAAAGCTATTGCGATATGTTTCAGGTAACATTTTCTCAATGCAGTGAGGTGCCGCATTGGCAAACAGTTGCGGTGCAAAATGCTCCTGAATATCCCGGCCGGGTATATGTTTTTTTGACAAATTGGACAGCCTTTCATGGCGCACACCGACCACTGCCCCATCTTTCATCAATATATCCGTGACATTTCTACGCTTTTCAACGACACCACCTGCGGTCCTAACTTGCTCGACCAGAGCATCACTCAAACCTTGTGAACCAGCATGCACAAAATGTCCACCGCCAGTATGGTATGAGATCTGAGCAGCTGCAAAATGTGTCAGTGACAAACGATAAGGGTCATCGGAGTAATACTGATAATTAGCCGCTAGTGTGATTTTGATCTGTTCATCATCACCAAACAGCTTGTCCATAAAGCCGCCAAGTGTACTCCAGCCATAACGCAGAATCGGCCAGAACCGCAATGGAAAAATCGGACCATTGATTAGCCACCAGAGCGGGGTTCTATTTGCTTCCACATATCTGACCATGCTCGCACGAATTGAACATAGGATTGAAAAATAACGCTGAATGGCCTCACTGTGCTGTGGAAAACGTCCACTGAGTGCCTGGATGGCATTATCCACACCATCGGGCATCACAAACGAGCTACCATCCCCGACGCATCTGAGCTTATAAAATGCACCGACTGGTACAGTTCTGATTTGTTTTTCCAGATCCAGCTCCTTCCAAAGCCTCCTTTTCACATCTAGCTCATCCAGACCGTCAAGCTCATGCAAGCCCACTTCGATATTCACCTTCTTGCGGCAATACACAGTTGCAGCGCCACCAAATTTATCATGCCGCTCCAGCACAAGAACTCTTTTCCCCTGTTTGGCATAAAGCGCTGCCGCAGTAAGTCCGCCAAGGCCTGAGCCAATCACAATTGCATCAAAGTTATTTTCACTCAATTTACTTCTCCTTTCAGCCCCTACTCCCCTGCTTTCATCGTGTATATTTTATTGCTTCGACCTGCATGTAATTGGTATGCAGACAGGTTTTTTCTCTTTCGGACATCATAGTCCTGTTTTTCCCAGGTGTCTTGGCCTGATATAAGGTCGTATCTGCGATCTTGCTCACCTAGTTAATTGAGTGTCTGTCGTTTGAGGGGCACTTTATGGTGCCATACGAGCAATAGACACAAGAGTCACTTTAGCCTTGCATTGACCTATAGGCTAAATGGTGAAGGTCATTCAAAGCATGAACTTATCTCAGACGCCTACCGGTCAGCCTGATTAAAATAGACCCGGGTTTGGTACGAGATCGAGTCAAGGGGTCACAGTCCTTGACTGTATTGAGCATTGGTCGATACCGAAATTAAGTCATTAAGCTGACTAGCGGCATTTTTATCCCCGTTCAATAAACCTTCAAAATAATGGACGAGTTGAACTTTGTCTTGCTCAGCTTTTGAACCGGCACCAATGTTGGTTAAATCAATAAAAAATTCGTCAAATAAGCCTGACAAATCATCAATAACATCGAGGTTTAAAAATTGCTCATCATTATAAATACTCGGGTAGCCGCCTTTTTGTTTGTCTATAGCAAAGGATACCCCTTTGACGTTGGTAATAGTGGTGGCTTTTTCACATTTAAGCATACAGTCATCTTCAATACTGGGCTTTTTGCAGCCGACTGTTTGCTGGAAAAAACATTGTCGGCTTGTCATCATTAAAATAGGATGATAAATACTGTAAAGCAATTTGAAATTTTCTGGGCGAGTAATATTCCTGATCTGGGTTCGACTAATTTCATTGGAAATAAAAGCGCCAGCACAATTGAGTGATTCTTTCAGTGTTAACAATGCATACGAGTTGGTTGTATTCAAAAAGGGTCCAGCGATCCATTCAATCCCTTTTTCGAAAGCCTTATACGCAATACCCGTGTTATTTGTGACGATGCGTTTAGGTTTCACTTGATCAAGAATCTTAACCGATTCTGTATAATCCTTACCAATAAGTACCGCAGGAAACCAGGGTATTAAACGAGGATTATTGAGCAGCAATTCAATGTGCTTGGTACAGTCTTTTTTAAGACTTTCCGGCAGCTTAAAATAAATATCCGCATCAGATTCATCACAAAGGTTCAAATCTTTAATATCACTAATGAGGAGTGACAGCTTGGGCTTATCTTCCACTTTTGCTTGTTGAACCATCGCTGCGACTTCAACTGGCGCAATCAACTCAATCGAATTATTTAACAAGAAAGCCGCTTTATTTTTTATCGCGGTAAGATCCTTAAAAGGAATACTCAAATTAGAGCCTAACTGGTCAAAGTCGAATCCTTCAATGGTGTAATTCGCATCGTTAAAACTTTTGAAGCGTTTTTCTAATGTTGCTTGATCAATCGTTAATTTATCTGCTGTAGTTAAAAAAAATTCAGAATCAATATTAAATGATTTTTCTTGGCTTCTTTTTGAGTCACTATCGTTTGTTGACGTAAGCTCTTTTTCTGGAATTGAGTCAGCTTCACGGACTGTAATTTTTAGCGTGAGCGGTTGATTTATTTGACCAGAAAACGCCAGTGTTAGTCTGCGTTTTTCAATACTAAGAGGTGCTATTTTTTGTTGCAGGCTTGCGCCTAATGCATTCCTGTCTGAATATAGATCTTGTTTTGCTTTGTGAATTTGAATGACCGAAGTGGCATTGTTTTTTTCAACTGCGTACTGGCCACTGTAGTCTCGGGGGCTGTCGATAAACATCGACTTAGTTAAATTCCCCTTTAAGAAGGAATTAGTAAAGTCACGATTAAATACTTTATGAAGATTGGAATCATCCGTCAATAATTTTCCCGATTCAACGAACTGATTAATTTGTTTACGCCAAGTATCCACCACAGTGTAAACGTAATGTGCACCTTTTATACGACCTTCAATCTTTAGTGAATCAACACCGGCATCAACTAGCTCAGGTAAATCAAAATAAGCAGAATTGTCTTTTAAATTTAGAGGAAACCGATGGCCTTCATTGGTCGGTTCATACTCGTCACGGCACGCCTGGCTACAGCGGCCCCGATTACCTGAATTACCCACACTCACAGAGCTGGAGTAACACTGTCCTGAAAAAGCGACACATAAAGCGCCGTGGACAAAGACTTCCGTCAGTATATTATTTTGATGTGCCACCTTGGTCAGGCTTTTTATTTCATTGAGATTGAGCTCTCGCGACAAGTTAACTCGAGATGCACCTATTTTGCTTAGAAATAAAATCTGGCCTTCATTGTGAGACGTTAATTGAGTGGAGGCATGAATGACAAGGCTGGGGAAATAGCTTTTGACCAGACTAAATAAGCCCAAATCCTGGACAATAATACCATCAATACCCGTATTCACCAGCTGGTTAAGTAATTTGATCAAGCCTTTAATTTCATGCTCTAAAATCACGATATTTAAGGTTAGGAAAACTTCACAGCCATATTCATGAGCAAGCCGTAAGACACCATTGAGTTCGTCAAATGATAAATTAGCAGCACGATTGCGCGCGTTAAAAATATCTAAACCACAATACACAGCATTAGCGCCTGCAACAATAGCGGCTTTGATCGCTTCCACATCACCGCCCGGCGCCAATAATTCAATTTTTCTAAGCATGCTCAAATGACCCTATAACTCAACTACCATCGTATTCTTTGGCGCGAGTGTAGCGGTAAAGTTTGTTGATTACTATTAAATATGCTGAAAATAAGAGAACAAGTAGACAGGACTGTGAATTGATAGCCTCAGTGGCTTATTCTGCGGAGGCTTTTTTTATTAGACGTGGCTTGGACTGTAATTCAAAATAGTGATGCGAACCCTATTTCGGTAGATAGTTAGAAACGATGATCATTTTGTCGTTAGAAGCTAAGATTATATTTCTCAGGAGGAGTATATTAGTAGTTCATGTTTTTAAGATGTTAAATTGATACACAGACACGAATTTTGGAGCGGGACGATGCAAAGACTATCAGAAGATGCAATTATAAAAAAAATCGAAAATCGAGAAAAATTCACCGCCACTATTGATAGTGGTGCTTTCACGCTTAAAATCGAGAAATATGAACCTGCATTATCAGCTGCGATCCACAATGGTGGGAACTTGCGCTCAGAGCTAGTAGATAACTGTCTGTTGTCGCAAGCTGAAAGATATTACGAAGAAGATCCTTTCACTGGTAGTTTTATTGAGCAACAAGCCATAACTTTGATCGCACATGATTCACGCTATGAATATGATTTAAATCGTAAAACCAGTGAATGTGTTTATGAAACAGCTTGGGGAAAAGATGTTTGGATCACCCCGCTTTCAGATGAGGCTATTTCAGCTAGTAAAGAAAAGCATGCTCAGTTTTACCGGATCGTTTCTGCAGTTGTAGAAGCGCTTGCTGAAGATTTTGGCCAGTGCATTGTTTACGATAATCATTCATACAATTACCGTCGTCATGAACGAAATGACCTTCCTGTATTTAACCTTGGAACCACATCAATTAAAAGTGATAGCTGGCGACCAGTTATTGATGCTTGGCTTAATTCGTTGCAAAACATGTCAGTAGATGGAGTTCAAGTCACAGCAGCTGAAAATGATATTTTTTACGGCAAAGGCTATTTAGCAGCACACTGTCATGGCTTGTACGATAATGTCATGGTGTTAGCAACAGAAAGCAAAAAAGTCTTCATGAATGAGTTAACTGGTGAAGCCGATAAAGTAGTGCTACCTTCATTGCAAAAAGCATATAATCAGGCAGTAAGAAGCAATACTCTAGATTACATCAAAAAACTCAGCTGAAGAGCGGGTTAGCCATTCAATATTGTTATTCTTGTAAGGGTTCCTCTCCCCAGCCAAGTACATTTTTCATAATAGACCAACGTGGATGCTGCTCTTTTGGGTTTTCCCCTAAAATCCAATAATTGTATGCCTGTTGCCGAAACCCATCATCTTGTTTTAGTGCCAACCAGGTATTTATAAACTGTACAAAATCAGATTGACTTTTTGGCAGCGCAAATCCTCTTGGTAATTTTACTTTTGGGCCTTCTGCTACAACAGAAGAATAGTTAGGATAGAGCATAGTCCATGCAGCCCCAGTCTCCGCTGAGAAAATGTAAGCATCTACATCTGGGTACTTGCCCTTAAGAAAATCCCTCGGTTTATTTATTGTTATCAGTGTTGCATTTGGGAGCAATTTTTGCACAGCTTTTTTATAGTAGCCAAAATTAGGTATTCCTAAATGCAAGCCTTCTGTCTTAGCTATGTGATCGATCGTGTCGAACTGATCCCTCTTCGAATCAGCCACTATAAAGCCCAATGTATTATGAGTGTAGAAATCACTGAATGCTACGTCTAGTGCTCGAAGGGGGGTTGAAGGTCCGCCACCAACTGCTATATCAAGACTTCCGTCAGACAGCACCCGTGGTTCTTGCTGGAGATTGTTAAGACGAAAGATCTCGATCTTGATGCCTAGATCTCGAGCTAATTCATGCATCATTTCAATATCAAAGCCAACGACATCTCCTTGGTCGTTAATGAATGCAAATGGTAATCTATCGGGATAATAGCCAATCCGAATACTTCCTCGTTCACGAATAATTTCGAGGCGGGGTCTAGCCTGATCTTGTTCGCTCAGCGGTGTAGGCGAACTTATCGATTCAATAGCCCCTGGCTTTATGTCAAGGCGCATTGCTTCAAATTTTCTAGCCCCCGTGTACTCGTAGGGAATTAGGTAGGTCAAGCTAATGCCTACCAAAATCACCACTCCAGCGGTTATGCTGAGATGAAGGCCAATAGCTTGAATCATTTTACGCCAACTCAAACGATTCAAAACTGCTGAGGCAACTAACAGGGTTACCACAAACCCATGGAGTGCGGCCAAAGCCGTGGCAAAACGACCTGTAATGACGCTACCTAACAAATAAAGTTGGAATTGATCTGCCGCCAAACCGAAATAATCTAGCAAGAAAGGAATAGCAATCGCCATGCTACCAAATGCCGAAAAAACCCCCATGACTATGAATGAAGGATAGTCCTTCAGATCCAATGGGAGACCGGTATACCATCCAGAAAACAAAATAAAACCTAGACCTAACATGGTGCCAGTGCTGGGAAAGCTGTAGGCGGTTGGAACCATCACGGCAACGGTTGAATCTGTTTCTTCACACTCCATATTATGTTTTTTGAGCAATTCTTTACAACGCTCAGCAATCATGGGTAGTACAACCAGTACCGTGCCTGTTGCTAGTGCAGTGATCATCGCCTCACCAGCTACAGATAGTACTTCACGATAGGAAAAAGGCGTTGCCCAATGGACTAGTAGTGGCAATAATACAAACCCGAGTAATGAAGCTGCGATCAGATATACCCATAGAAATACCTGTAAGCGTCCCAGTTCTTCGGGTTGCAAAGTTCCGGCTGCAGAGGCTGCAATTGCAAAAATCCCTAATGGTGCCAGAACGGCAATGAATGAGGCAACTCGTTGTAATCCATCACTGACATTGTCAGCAATGCTTATAAAAGGTGCTTTATTTTTTGCGCTTATTAAGCCTATACCCATCAATATTGAAAACAGTACAACTGCCGGAACAATAGTGTTTGATAAGGATGAAAAGATATTATAGGGTATGTACAAATCAACGAAATCGAAATTTACAGGGTCTAGGTTCTGGCTTGCACTAAAAAATCCAGCAGTTACCCAAGTGGGGTAAGCCAGAGGGAGAAGTGTAAGCGTTAACATAACCGCTAGCCACATGAACAAAATAATCTTGACGGCTTTGATACCAATGTTTGTGGCCATGGTAGAGTCTAATCGCCCTAGACCAGCAATAATAGAAACCAACACGTAAGGCAATACAGTCATCTGCAACAGACGGATGTAGATAGTGCCACCCACTTTCAAAATCCCTGCTGATTCACCGACGAATAAACCAGTCAATATTCCAAGAATTAACGCAAGAAGTACGCGCTGGAAAGGACTCATTTTTGTTAAAAACCTAATTGAAGTCATGTTAATTATCTTTTTATACTAGAGTTGTAATTCTTGAAGTGGATGCTAATAAAACAATACATAAAGTTTCAGAATAATAACTTTTGATATTAACACTAATAATATTCAAAAACACTTTTAAATACCCCCTCAACTTCAGAGTTATGTCGGTTTGATTCTAGAGTGGATGCTGGCTACCATTTTGGGACTAACACCAGTTGAATTTCATTTACTGACCACTCTAGTGAATCAGCTAGGTAGAATATTTTCCAGAACTCAGTTGATGGATAAGCTCTATGAAGATCGTCACGTTGTCACTGAACGCACAGTCGATAGTCATATTAAAAACCTCCGCAAGAAGATTGCTGAACATCACAATAAGCCTGTGATTATTAAGTCGATCTATGGCGTGGGGTATAAGTTTGATGAGCGGGGTGTTTTATAGCTACATATTGCCTTCAAGCTGAAGGCAATATATTCCCAAATTCTAGAAATTAGTCAATATCTCCTTTGGTCGGCAGCTGCCGTTTGATTCAAACCGTCACTAACGTGCCTGCTCCTTGTGTAAGAGGTTAAGCAGCAAGGTATTCAGTACAAAAATCAATACAATCACGACATGCTACAGCACAGTCTTTACATTGAATGTGCTTTTCATGTTTTAGGCATTCATCTTCACAGGCTTCACATACTTTCATTGTGACTTCGAGAAAAGAATTTAAATGACTCGAGTTATTGGCTGCGAATTTTACTACCGCCGTGCTGGCTGCGATCAATTCTTGAACGGAAATTGAGCAATCGGCTAGTGTGGTATCGCCCATTTGAAACATATGCATGCAATGTTGATTACAAATTTCGCCCATCTTGATGCATTCTAGAAAAGTGTCAATCAACTCTTCTAATTTTATATCAATCGGGATCTGATGATTCATCTTGCTATGATCGAC
>ENA-ORXI01000181-ORXI01000181.1-sediment-metagenome-genome-assembly--contig:-NODE-181-length-49839-cov-9.280174_pt1 | contig 49839 bp, 45 predicted proteins | sample MGYA00237861_ERZ511468 | MGnify/ENA primary metagenome ERZ511468 (study PRJEB26299, sample SAMN06266213) | sediment metagenome | isolation source: Hudson Canyon methane seep mesocosm | place: USA:Hudson...
AGTTCCAAAAAAAATTGGTAAATAACGATGGATAACATTAGATTTCTACTAGTCATTGCTTTTGCAATGGTTTCTTATATGCTTTGGGAACAATGGCAAATAGATTATGGCCCAAAGCCTGTTGTTGCTGTATCAGAACAACCTATTGTTGTAGATTCTGGAGAAGATTTACCAACTACCGGAGGGATAAAGTCTCTAGCTTCTAAACAAAATTTAGAGGCAGTCCCAAACCTTGGGGTTCAAGCAGATAAAATTATTACTGTCATAACAGATGTTTTTTCACTTGAAATTGATACTAAAGGCGGAACAATTCGTAATTTAGATTTAGTACAGTTTCCTCATGAAAAAGAGAATACCGTAGTAAATAAGTTGTTTGCTTTAGTGGGTTTAGATCCAATGCCAAAAGACCTTTCTCCTATCCGTTTATTGGATAGTAGTACTGAAAAGCTTTTTCTGGCTCAAAGTGGTTTGATTTCAGGTCAAGGTTCTGCAAAAGGTCCTGATCATCATGCAATTTATTCAGTAAAGAAAGACAGTTATACATTAGCAGAAGGTGAAGATAGTTTATCGGTCCCTTTAACTTGGACAAATAATGAAGGTCTTGTTGTTACTAAGGTTTATACTTTTACTCGTGGCAATTACGATATTAATGTAGACCAAAAAGTAAGTAACGATTCAGCACAAAGTTGGACAGGCAGACAATATGGTCAACTTTTAAGAGTGCCTTATGTTGATGATAAAGGAAATACTTTTATTAGAACTTATGCAGGGGGAGTTGTTTACACTGCAGAAGAAAAGTATCAAAAAGTTGAATATGATGACATGGAAGAAGAAAACCTAAGTGTTTCTACTTTAGGTGGTTGGAGTGCCATGACTCAGCATTATTTTGCAACAGCATGGGTTCCACCAGCAGATCAAGAAAATCACTTTTATACAAAAAAATTAAAAGATTGGCGTTATGTGATCGGGTCATATTCACCATCGGTTGAAGTTGCTTCACATACTGATGTTACTTTTAATTCTCATTTGTTTATTGGACCAAAAATTCAACCTATGATGGAAAAAGTAGCGCCAGGGTTGGAACTTACAGTTGATTATGGCTGGTTGACTGTAATAGGAAAACCCATTTACTGGTTACTTAATCAAATACATGATCGTATTGGTAACTGGGGTTTATCTATTTTAGGTGTAACACTGTGTATTAAATTAATATTCTTTAAGCTTTCTCAAGCTAGTTATCGCTCGATGGCTAAAATGCGTAAAATTCAACCAAAGTTAAAAGCTTTGCAAGAAAAATTTGCAGATGATAGACAGCGTTTCAATACTGAAATGATGGCTATGTATAAGAAGGAAAAAGTAAATCCGATGGGTGGTTGTCTTCCTATCATGGTTCAGATTCCTGTATTTATATCTTTATATTGGGTATTGATTGAAACGGTTGAGTTACGTCAGGCTGATTTCTTATTGTGGGTACAAGATTTATCAGCACAAGATCCTTTCTTTATTTTGCCGATTCTTATGGGGATTTCCATGAAAATTCAGCAAAGTTTAAATCCTGCGCCGATTGATCCATTACAAGCGAAAGTAATGAAAATGTTTCCGATCGTTTTCACTGTTTTCTTTTTATTCTTCCCTGCAGGTTTAGTGCTTTACTGGGTATGTAATAACACATTGTCAATTTGCCAGCAGTGGTACATCACTAAACAAATTGAAGCTGAAAAGTAATATTTATTTAGGATAATTGAAGTGATGGAGAGGGGAGCTTTTTAGCTCCCCTTTTTAGTAAAAGACGTATTAAAAACTAATAAAAAACCGTGCAAGAAATCATACAAGATACCATCGCAGCCATTGCAACGCCGCCAGGAAATGGAGGGGTTGGTATTATCAGAATTTCAGGGCCTTCTGCTTTTGAAATTGCTAAAAGAATAACGAATAAAACACCTGAACCTAGACAAGCAATATTCACTTCATTTAAAGATGAAGAGTGTTCTGTGATTGATTCAGGCATACTACTTTATTTCCCCAACCCAGCTTCTTATACAGGTGAAGATACTATAGAACTGCAAGGTCATGGTGGAACAGTTGTTTTAGGTATGGTTCTAAAGAGGGTGATTAGTTTAGGTGCCAGACTGGCAAACCCTGGTGAATTTACTGAACGAGCTTTTTTAAATAATAAATTAGATTTAGCTCAAGCAGAAGCCGTTGCAGATTTAATTGAAAGTAGTACAGAACAATCCGTACGTTCTGCGCAAAAATCTATGCAAGGAGTTTTTTCTGAACAGGTCAATGAATTAGTAGAAGAACTTACAGAACTTAGAATTTATGTTGAGGCTGCTATAGATTTTACAGATGAAGAAATTGATTTTCTAACAGATGGCATTGTAGAAAATAAAATTATAAATCTATCGACAAGAATTCTAAAAATCCACAAAACTGCTCAGCAAGGCCGTTTATTAAGAGATGGAATGACGGTAGTTTTAGCTGGAAAACCTAACGCTGGAAAATCAAGTTTACTCAATGCACTAGCAGGACATGAAGCTGCAATTGTCACAGACATTGCTGGTACAACCCGTGATATCTTAAAAGAAAGAATTCAAATTGATGGTATGCCTCTGCATATTATTGATACTGCTGGGTTAAGGGAAAGTGATAATCTAGTAGAAAAAGAAGGCATTCGCCGAGCACATGAAGAAATTAAACAAGCAGATAAAGTTTTACTATTAATTGATAGTACCGATCCAGAAATTGAGTCAGTCATTAAAACGCTACCTACAGGTTTAGATATAACCAAAGTCTACAATAAAATTGATTTATTAGGCGTAGAGCCAGAAATAACAGAAACTGACCACGGTAGCCAAATTTATTTATCGGTAAAAAAAGATATGGGGATGGAGTTATTGTTTAATCATCTTAAACAAAGTGTCGGTTTTAATGCTGAAACTGATGATGTCTTTATTGCTAGAAAACGGCATATTGATGCTTTAATGGATGGTCAACAAAGTGTCGAAAATGCATTAGAGCAATTACAAAATCAAGCTGGTGAGCTAGTAGCAGAAGATTTAAGACAAGCTCAAAATAGCCTAGCTGAAATTACAGGTACATTTAATTCTGATGATTTGTTAGGTCGTATTTTTAGTTCTTTTTGTATTGGAAAGTAAGCTATCAATTTGATACGGCACAATTAAAAATGGTTAAAAAAGTAAAATAAAGCTAATTTTTAAAACATGATATTTAATTGCTTGCTGGTAGTATAAAAGAGGCTCCAATATAGGTTCTTGTATTACAATATTTATCTGAACTTAGCATTAGAGTTGAACAGAAACCAGCATAATTTTTTATAATGAGAAAAAAATCATGGTTTCTAACAAATGTAGTACAAAAATATCACGCCTAGTAAACCTAAATTTAATGGAATATTTTTGCTTTTAGATTATTTTTCTTGGCTATGTACAAATCCCAGCTTGTATTTTGGAACTGAGGCTTTAGCCTGGTCTGAATCATAGGAGGCTAAAGCCTCACTTTCTCGTTGAAAATTGTTTTGGTCAGTATCAACCTAACCTGTGGCTTTACACCTTTTACCAACTCGAGTTGTTTTCAGTAGCAAGAGAATGATAATTCTTGGGTAGAATAATAAGCATAACTTTAGCGTTAGATGTTTCATGTGAAACATCCCTATTATTTATTTAATTAAATAATATTCATATACTATTTATTAGTAAATAATATTTAAACTTAATTAAACATTGATTAATTAAGTTTAAATATTTACTGAAGTGAGACTCTAAATAGCTCATGTTTTTATATTCGTTTGATATATAAAGCTATTATAGATTGTCAGTACTTATTTAAATAGATCGAATAAACTGATTTATAAATAAGTTAGCAGTTATTTGTGAATGGGAGTATTCATCAAATAAAGACATTGCTTCAGTAATAGAGATATAGGCGAATGCACCATGGCCTGTTTTTGTAATAAACAGATCATGTAAAAGCTCTATAAAAGCGGTGCGATCTTGAGATAATTTTGACATTGTAATTCCCCTTTCATTTGATAAGTTATATATCGGCTAAAAAATAAAAAACATGATATCTTTATTAAAATATCAATTATTAGTTTTTAAAAGGTAGGGAGTCATAGTATAAATAATAGAAATTAAATGCTGTTAAGTATTACCTAGAAGTATGTGAGATATTTACAATTTATAAGAACAAGCAGCTAGAACCTGGTTTAAGTGAACCCACTGTGATTCAGTTTTAGGTAGTCCAAATCGTAGGCTAAGGGGATTGTCAAATAATCGCGTTAAAATTCCTTGCTGAGCGAGTGAATGATGAATATATTTTGCATTTTCTGTTCGTACCCAGTGAAATAAATTTGTTTGAGCACTCATTTCAAAGCTATTATTTTGTAATAGCAAAGCGAGGCGTTTTGATTGTTGTCTTAATTCAACCTGGGTTTTTTTTTGCCAATCTAAATCTAGTAATGCAGCAGTAGCAATATAACGACTAGGATTACTAATTGTCCATGGCCCGAGTAGTTCATCAAGTTGTTTAAGAATATGATGGTTAGCAATTACAAAACCACAGCGGATACCTGCCAAACCAAAAAACTTACCAATAGATCGTAAGATAATAAGTCCATCGTGTACGGGATAACTGGATAAACTATATTGTGGTGTTGAGTCAATAAAAGCTTCATCAATAATAAGCCAGCCATTTCGCTGGATTAATTGCTGATGCCAATCAAGTAATTTAGATTTACTAAATTTTTGAGCTGTTGGGTTGTTTGGATTAATTAGAATTAAAACATCTAATTTATGTAGTTGATTATTAATTGTTGTTTCTGATAATTCAATAACTTCATGCCCTGCCTTTTTCCAACTATAGGCATGTTCCGCATAAGCAGGAGCTAAAACACCTACTTTGGATTTCTTCCGTAATAAAGGTAAAGCTTGAATAGCTGCTTGAGAACCTGCAACGGGTAAAATAGACTCGCATTGATAATATTTTTTTGCCGTTTCAATTAAGCCATCAGATGATTCAGGGAGACGTTGCCAGCATTCAGCTGGAATATCAGGTATTGGCCAACCATTAGGGTTTATGCCTGTTGACAAATCAACCCATTGTTGAATTGGAATATTATATTTGTTTGCTGCTTCAATTAAATGGCCTCCATGCTCAAGCAAAGTATTCTCCTGAAAATTCGATAATTATAATAATGAATATCCATAAAATAATATTGGAATTGATTAAGGTATTAGCACGATTAATATCATTAGTAACGGCTGGTTTTTTTGCACCAAAATACACTTTATTTTTAAGTTTTCCATGATACCAGGCAGGACCACCCAATTGTATGCTCAATGATCCTGCACCTGATGTCATAACTGGGCCAGCATTGGGGCTATCTAATAAAGGAGATTGTGTCTTCCAACAAGTTAGGGCTTGTTTTGTATTCCCTAAAACAGCATAACTGAGTGCTGTTAGTCGAGCAGGAATCCAATTTAATAAGTCATCAAATCGAGCAGCAGCCCAACCAAAATGTAAAAATCGCTGGTTCTTATATCCCCACATTGCATCTAAAGTATTACTTAATCTGTAAAGAATCGCACCTATGGGACCAGCAATAATAAACCAGAAAATAGGAGAAAAAACAGCATCAGCTCCATTTTCTAAAACAGACTCAATGGTTGCTTTACGCACATCATCTTCAGTCATTTTATCTGTTTCTCGACTGACAATCATGGCAACACGGTTTTTGGCTAATTTAAGGTCATTATTATCTAGTGCTTGAAATACCAATAGAGCATGTTGCTTTAAACTGTTTGCAGCAATACAAAAATATAGAATAACAGGCGAAATTATCGAACTAATGAGGGGCTGCTGAGTAATAAAAAATATAAATAGAGTAATAGGAACAACCATTAATAATAAAGCTATAAAACCAAATATCTTTTGTAAGAAAGCAGAATGGTTTGGTTGATTTAATTTATGTTCAGCATAGTTCACTAAGTTACCAAAGAAAACTAAAGGGTGATATTTTTGGGGTTCTCCTAGCCAGTGATCAAGTAGAACAGCTAAAATAAGGGGTAAACTCATGTTGTAGGATATTAATCTAGTTTCTATCCCTTATTATACGAATTCAGCTCAAACTAATCTTTCTTAATGCAAGCAACAAAAAAAACAGTGCAAACTTTAATGGTTCAAGGAACAACCTCAGATGCAGGTAAAAGTGCTTTAGTGACGGCTTTATGTCGCTATTATTATCGAAAAGGTATTAAAGTTGTGCCTTTTAAACCTCAAAATATGGCATTAAATAGTGCGGTGACTGTTGATGGCGGCGAAATTGGGAGGGCACAGGCCGTTCAAGCGGTTGCTTGTGGATTAGAAGCTCATACAGATATGAATCCGGTATTGCTTAAGCCAAACTCTGATAAAACGGCACAAGTCATTATTCATGGTAAAGCATCAGAAAACCTTTCTGCAAAGCAATACCATCATTATAAAAAGCAGGCAATGAAAGCTGTTTTAGAATCACACGATCGACTTAAAAAAAAATATCAAATAGTAGTTGTTGAAGGAGCAGGCAGTCCAGCAGAGATAAACCTTAGAGAAGGTGATATTGCTAATATGGGGTTTGCAGAACAAGTTGATTGCCCTGTTATTTTAATTGCAGATATAGAAAAAGGTGGAGTCTTTGCACATCTTGTTGGAACGCTTGAATTATTATCAGCAACAGAACAGCAAAGAATTGCTGGTTTTGTGATTAATCGTTTTAGAGGCGATATGGCACTATTACAGCCAGGCATTGAATGGTTAGAAAAGCGAACAGGAAAACCAGTATTAGCCGTACTACCTTATTTACATGATTTTTATTTAGATGCAGAAGATTCAGTTGCTATTAATAAATATAAACAAACTGATAATGCTAGTTTTAATATTATTGTCCCCCGTTTTCCACGCATGAGTAATCATACTGATTTTGATGCTTTATTATTGCATCCAGATATTAATGTGCAGTTTGAAAAAACCCCAAAAAACTGTAAAGGGGGGGATTTAATTATTCTGGCAGGTAGTAAATCTGTAAGAAACGATTTGAACTGGCTTTTTGATATGGGATGGAATGACTTTATAAATAAGCATTTACGATATGATGGAAAAGTAATGGGAATTTGTGGGGGATTTCAAATGTTAGGGTTAGCTATTCATGATCCCGAAGGGATTGAAGGTAATAAAGGTTCAACTAATGGCTTGAGGCTATTAGAAATTGAAACCACCTTACAAGTAGAAAAAATTTTACAGAAAGTTAATGGTATTTTGACTATTGATAATACCCCTGTTGCTGGTTACGAAATACATGCGGGTATTTCTCAAGGTGGAGGGCTTAAAAACCCTGTGATGATGTTAGAAGGTAAAATGGAGGGTGCGATTTCAAACGATAACCAAATAATGGGAACTTATTTGCATGGATTATTTGATTTATCAGAAGCATGTGATGCTCTATTAAGTTGGGCTGGTCATAAAAAACAAAATTCTATTAATTTAGAAGAAAAGAGAGAATTAGGAATTAATTTAATTGCTGATACTTTGGAACAGAATTTTGATTTTGATAAGTTGAATGATTTAATAGCTTAGGAACATGCATGAAACAACTTACCGATTTCTAACTTGTCTTTTTGCTCCAGGTATAATGATCTCATTCGTTGCGTAGCCTGCTATGCGCCTCATGAGATCATTCTACCTGAAACAAAAATCCTACGTTATAATTTCGGGAAGTTATTCCATGCACGTTCCTTAGAGTGAATTAGCTATTTTTATCTAATTAAAAAATATTAAACTATACTTTGAGATTGTTCGATAAATGAGTCGATATGAAAATAAATGCCTGTTATTAAAGTAGTTTCATTAAATTTATTCGTTGCTGTCGCTTATTTTTTAGGCGGTGTAGTTGGGGAGTTATTAGCATTAGAGCCTAGTAACTCTTCCCCTGTCTGGCCGCCTTCGGGAATAGCTTTAGCAGTCATGCTACTGTATGGCTGGCGAATTTTACCTGGTTTATTTTTCGGTATTTTTTGTACTCAGGCCTATGTTAGTTTTGGTGGAGCAATAACTGAAGTCTTCCAAAATGCCTTAGGCCTTACCCTAATAAAATCATTTGCCTCTTCTGCACAGGCTATTTTAGGTATGTATTTAATTCAACATTTTGTTGGACGAAATGACCCCCTGCTAGATTTATCTAAAATATTACAGTTCTTTTTTTATGGTGCCATTGTTAGTTGTGTGGTTGCACCTACCATTTGTATTAGTGTATTTTATCTACAAAATATTTTAACAGCAGATGATTGCCTTTTTGCCTGGCTTACTTGGTGGGTTGGGGATGTTATTGGAATATTGATTTTCACCCCTATTATTTTAGCTTTTATGGCTAAACCTCAATCAATTTGGAATCCAAGAAAAACAACCGTTGCAGCACCATTAATTTTTTTATTACTATTGCTACTTACCATGTTCTTTTTCAGTAAAGAACAAGAGGCTGAGCGTATTCAAACATTGTTTGAACATAGAGTCGAGCGAGTTCAGAATGTGCTTGAATCTGAAATTAAGGCACACAAACATATAGCTGAAAATATTAGGGACTTTTTTAATGCGGATGAAGACGTTACCAAAGATGAATTTTATGTATTAACACGCTCAAGCTTGCGTCATCATCCTGATATTATTGCAATTGAATGGATACCCCGAATTGTAGTTGACTCAACAACCCCTTTATCTGAAATTAATAACAGTCATTATCCTATCGAATTCATAGAACCTTATCAGAGCAATAAAGAATTATTGGGCTATGATGTTGGGAAAAATAAAAAAGCACTTGTTGCTCTCAATAGATCAGCAAATACAGGAAAGATATTATTAACAGGTCAGCTTCATATAGAGGACAAGGATATTCATTCGCAAGTAACCTCTATTTATGTGCCTCTATATAAAAATAATTTGCCTACGCCCTTGCCCAAGGAAAAATTAGATTATTTGTTGGGGTTTATTGCTGTTGTTTTTATCATTGAAGATGAGAAAACAGAAGCTTTATTGGCTTTGGCTGATAATCAATTAAAAATTGAAATTAAAAATAATAAGGAAATTATATATAGCAATTTTTCTGATAATACAGTTAAATCAATTTCTTTCATCTCTCTAGAAGCGAGAAAAACACTTCAAGTATCAGAAAATAGATGGCAAATTACTTTTATACCTTCCGAACAGTTTTTATCAAGTCAAACAACGTGGCATGTATGGTTGGTTATGTTGGGTGGACTTGTTTTAACCAGTTTTATTGGTGTGGGATTGTTAGTCATTACGGGTAGAACAGCACATATAGAGCAACAAGTTAATTTTAAAACACGTGATTTGAAATTAATAAATAATAAACTAAATCAACAAGTCTTATTAAGGCAGAAATTAGAAGCAGAGCAATTATCAAGAAACTCGATTTTAGAATCTCTTGCTAAAGGTGAAGACTTTAAGGTTATTTTAAGAGCTATTGTTAGGAGTGCTGAAAAATTAAACCCCGAGATGATTTGTTCTATTTTGTTATTAGATAATAAAGGGGAACATTTATTAAAAGGCGCTGCTGTTAGTTTACCCGAGTTTTATAATGATGCTATTGATGGTGTTGCAATAGGGCATGGTATAGGTTCTTGTGGAACGGCAGCATTTACAGGAAAACAAGTGATTGTGGAAGATATTATGACGCATCCATATTGGGCTGATTTTAAGGGGTTAGCTCAATCAGCAGGCGTGCATGCTTGTTGGTCAGAACCTGTTCTTTCGTCAAAGAAAAAAGTATTAGGCACTTTTGCTATTTATTATAAAGAGCCAAAAGCACCCAGTAAGAAAGATTTAGGTTTTATTAAGCGGATGGCTGGGTTAACCGCGATTACTATTGAACGAAAACAAGCAGAAGATGAGTTACGTATTGCTGCAATTACCTTTCAATCACATGATGCGGTAGTTATTACTGATATAAATGGCACTATATTACGCATTAACGAGGCTTATAGAGATATTACAGGCTATTCGGAACAGGAAGTCTTAGGCAAGAATGCCAGTATATTAAATTCAGGGATGCATGATCAGGCCTTTTTTAGCTCTATATATTCAGAACTAGCTGATAAGGGACGCTGGGAAGGTGAAATATGGAATCGTCGTAAAAATGGTGAATGTTTTCCCGAACGCATCATCATAACCGCTATTGAAGATAATTCTCAAGTGACAAACTATGTGGGTATTTTTTCTGATATTAGTGATAAAAAAGCTAGCGAAGAAGAAATTAGACAACTTGCTTTTTATGATCCATTAACAGCACTACCTAATCGGCGCTTATTTTTGGAGCGTTTAGATCAAGCCATGATTACAGCAAAAAGGCATCATCATTTTGGTGCAGTGGTTTATATGGATTTAGATCATTTTAAATCACTAAATGATACTTTAGGGCATCAGGTGGGTGATCAGTTATTAATGCAGGTAGCAGAGCGTATTGGAAGTGTTATTAGAGATGAGGATACAGCGTGTAGATTAGGGGGGGATGAGTTTGTAGTACTTATTACTGGGTATGATTCAACGATGGTGGATATGGTTGAGCAATCAGCTATCGTTGCAGAAAAAATACGTGACATAATCAACCAACCTTTTGAATTAGATAAGGGGAAACAACTATTTTCTATCAGTATCGGAGTCTCTGTATTTCCAGATATTGTTGATGAATCCGTTGAAATATTAGAGCAAGCTGATACGGCAATGTACCGGTCAAAAAAATTAGGGCGTAATACCGTTAGTTTTTTTAGTGCAGAAATGCAAGAAGAACATAATAGAAAAACATCTATTGAACGCATGTTGTTGAAGGCATTAAGCCAGCACCAATTTGTAATGTATTACCAAGGGCAGACAAATGCTAAGGGTGATATTCTGAGTGCTGAAGCCTTATTAAGGTGGAAGGATCCAGAGCAAGGTATGGTTTCACCTGCTGAATTTATTCCTATAGCAGAAAACAGTCATTTAATAGTTGATATTGGAAATTGGGTTTTATTAGAAGTGTGCCAGCAAATTAAAAAATGGCAACAAGCAGGACTTTATATAGATCATATAGCGATAAATATTAGCCCCAGACAATTTAGACAAGAAGATTTTATCAAACAGCTACGGACCGCTATTAATACGGCAGGAATTGAAGCAAAATACCTGATGCTAGAGTTAACTGAAGGTATTGTAATAGAGGATATTAAAGATACTATTAATAAAATGCTACAAATTAAAATGATGGGCATTTCAATTTCTATTGATGATTTCGGTACAGGCTACTCTTCTTTAACCTACTTAAAACAATTGCCGCTAAGTCAGCTTAAAATTGACCAAAGTTTTGTTAGAGATATTAATATTGATACTTCTGATGAGGTTATTGTAGAGAGTATTATTGCACTAGCGCATAAATTAGGACTAGAAGTGATTGCTGAAGGGGTAGAAACGGTTGAACAGTTGCAGTTTTTACAAGATAAAGGTTGTAATAAATACCAGGGATATTATTTTTGTAAGCCAGTACCAGCAGAACACCTTATTTTAGATTGAATTATTAATCGCTCCATAAGTTCTGGTATTGTATTTCCCCTCATCCTAACCTTCCCTTGAGAGAGAAGGGATTAAGTTCTCAAACTTTTGGAACATTACTGCTGTCTTTCAACATGTTCTAAAGCAATATCAGTTGTTAAAAAGTGATCAACCGCATGACTATCAACGAAATTATTTAAGCCGAGTAGTAACTTTACATAAGCAGATTCGATAGACATATTCCAAATCATTTTAGCGCCTAATTTAACTAAGGTTTGGGTACTATCATAGACTTCAGTATTTTTAATGGCGGGTGCCATATAACAAGTAATATCGCTTTTATGACATTTTTCAATAAAGGCAGATAAAGAATAATGGTTTCCCCAATCCAAAGCTGCACAGGCAGTTCCTGAGTGATAAAGATCATGGATCACAGCATCAACTTGATCTAATTTAAAAAGAGAATAGTCTAGCCCTGGGTAAGGTTTAATTAGCAGTACTTTTTTTGAAAAAATCGGATTAAGTTTTACAGGCTGGCAGTTTGATTTATCTAGAGAGCAGAGTTGTTGAAAAGTATTATTTTCAAATTGTAAGTAAGTTTTATGCTGCACACTGATAAAATCACCACTGAGTTGCAAACATGACGCGAGTCTTGTGGCAATATGAACTGAAGTGGTTTTATTTTGGTTTCTATAAGGTACAAAAACGCCCTTTTCTGCTCTCTGTAAGATAAATTGTAGAGCACAATTAAAGTTGCTTAAGCCATTGGCCTGGAGCTTGTCTAGCGGAAAATCACTGGATACTAGTAACAGGGGGATTTTAATTGAGTTAAAATATAACCCTAGGGCTGCCGCTGTAAAAGCTAATGTGTCTGTGCCATGCGTGACAATAATGCCATCATATTGAGATATATTTTCTGCTTCAATTGCTTGAATTAGTTTTTCCCAAATAGAGGGGAATACATTTTCACTTAAAAGCTGGACAGGCTGTATGGTTTTAAACTGAAATTGTTGACTATCAGGATAATTATTTTTAAACAGTTCGAGTAATTTAAAGCCTTGTTTTTGAGAAGTGTCAATCGTACCGTTAAGTACTGTAGAGCCAATAGTACCGCCGGTAAAAACCAATAAAATTTTTGGCATTGGGTAAGAAAACTACCGAGTACCAAAAACAACGATTGTTTTACCATGGGCAGAAATCAATTCTTTATCATTGAGTTCTTTCAGCACTCTCCCTGCCATTTCTCTGGAGCAACCGACAATGCGGCCTATTTCCTGACGAGTAATACTTAATTGCATACCATCTGGATGAGTAATGGCATCAGGTTCTTTACATAAATCAAGTAAAGTACGGGCAATACGTCCTTCCACATCCATAAAAGCAAGATCTTGATATTTACGGCTAGTAATTAATAAACGTGTAGACAGTTGTTCGCCTAGCATATATAAAATATCAGGCGCATGTTCTTCTAATTCACCTTTTAAGGCCTGTTTTAGTCTGTCATAGGATATTTCAGCTAAATGACATTTAGTGCGTGTTTTTACCGTCACAGTTCTTGTTTCTGAACCTTTAAAAACGCCTACCTCACCAATGAAATCACCTTTATTAAGGTAAGCTAAAATCAGCTCATGCCCACTCTCGTCTTCAACAATGACACTGACTGAGCCATCAATAATATAAAGTAATTTATCACCAATATCTCCAGGTCTAATAATAATAGCTTTAGAGGGGTAGCTTCGAGTATGGCAAAGACGTAAAAAATGCTCTAAAGCAATTTGATTGGTATGTTTGTTTTCGATCAATGGCATGTAAACTAACCCTGTTTAACAAAATATTTCCTTACAATGCAGTATTTTGAATAAAAAATCAATAATATCTACAATCTCATTATATAATTATTTTTTTTGAAGGGGAGTATTTTAATGCAAGCAACAGTTAAATGGATAGATGGTCGATCATTTGTAGGTGAAAGTGGCAGCGGGCATTCAGTTGTGATGGATGGCCCAGCTGATCATGGTGGTCGTAATATTGGTATTCGCCCAATGGAAATGATTTTATTAGGGGTTGGTGGATGTTCTTCTTATGATGTGATGGATATTTTACAGAGAGGAAGACATGAAGTGATTGATTGTGTTGCTGAATTAACAGCTGAGAGAGTTGATACAGTACCTAGTGTTTTTAGTGCTATCCATTTACATTTTAAAGTAACGGGTAAGGATTTGAAAGATAAGGTTGTTGAACGAGCCGTTAAGTTATCAGCTGAAAAATATTGCTCTGCTTCCATTATGCTAGGTAAATCTGTAGATATTACTCATGATTTTGAAGTGATTAATATTTAAGTTTAAAGGGTTATGAACAAGCTACTGCTCGATTCTGGTTTTATCGGGTGTAATTAAAAGTGAAGTAAATAATGATTAGTCATGTTGTAGGGCGGACTTTAGTCCGCAATTTACACCGATAGATGGCGGACTGAAGTCCGCCCTACATTATTTCACACTCCCTTTACTTCACTTTTAATCACACTCGGTTTTATCCCCCCCTTTTTTTGAAAAGGAGGAGAAAAACCAATGCCCAGCATGAATCTATTTTAATTGTTTTCAGCAACTTGAGATGCTTGTTCTTCATCAATTCCACAGTAACGATTTGCAGGGACTGCCATCTCAATAAGCTTAGGTTTGGCTAAATTAAGATTAGACATAATTTCGATAAACTGTTCTTTGGTTTTTCCTGCTAAACGAGAGTTGCTTGTGCGTTCTTGAATAATATTACTAATCCAGCGACCTTTATAGTCATGTCCTGGATAAACTATAGTTTCATCGGGTAAGGTAAATAACTTTTCAGTAATACTATCATATTGCTGAGCTGTATTACCTGCTTGAAAGTCAGTTCGACCACAGCCATCTATCAATAATGAGTCACCTGTAAAAACTTTATCTCGCCATAAGAAGGAGATACTGCCTGGTGTGTGCCCTGGGGTAGCAATAACTTTAATATTCTCGTTGCTACCAAATTTAAAACTATCACCCTCTTGAATTTGAATATCAGCCGTTATTGCCCCACAAAGTGAACTGACTGCTGTTTTAGCTCCTAACTGCTGCCTTAATAAACCACTGGCAGTAATATGATCAGCATGAACATGAGTTTCTAGTGAGTATTTTAGAGTAAGGTCGAGTTTTTTTAATAAATTAAGATAGAGATCGAGTTGTGTATCTACAGGGTCAATAAGTACAGCCTCTTTATTACTGAGATCGGCAATAAGGTAAGTAAGTGTACTGCTTTCTTTATCTAAAAGCTGTTTGAAAAGCATGAGGTTGCTCCGATTATGAGAAGAAGTTTGAACTATTTTTATTATAGACCAAGTACTTTTGCAATAGCATGCTCCCACCAAGTTAAAGGCAAAACAATAGGAGGTGGGCAACTATCATACCCAGAGTATTCAATTTTTTTGAATACATCATCTCGTAGCCAGGCATAAGCTTCAGGTGTACTTTGTTTAAGTCGTTCAGGGATTAAAATGTATTGAGCAACTAATTCGGCCAACTTTTCTTGGGTTTGGCCATCATAACGGCCTTCGTTAACTTCCCATAAATATTCAAATGCTTCAAACCACTTGGAGGGCCATAAAGCTAGCTTGGCATTATTAATTAATTGAATCGTTTGGGTGTTATTGGATATTTTTTTGTAACGATAAAAAAAATAAAGCTCATCATTTCCATTCCAAAAATGAAAATTATCAATAGTATGGGCAATTTCATGCACAATAATCTGAATTCTAAAGTCAACTAAGAAGCGTAAATCAATATCACGATACAACTTGCCATCTTTGGCTTTATCAAAAGCTTTCACAGTGAATATAACTAGATTTTGGCCGTTATAGACTTGTGCAACAACCTGGCTTCTAAAGCCTACACCAGGAACAAAAGTAAGAGGGTGGGTATCATCAGACCAAATGCTGGTAGCAAAATCTTCTGGAAAAGCTTGTTGAATAAGTGATTGAACTTCATCATCAAAATTTTCAATGACTTTATCAAGTTGTTTAAGAGGCTTGGCTTTACTGATTTTTTTCCGCATAAAAGGCGGGATTTTACGAATGGCTTTTTCAAAGACACGTAAATGATCAAGGGTAAAGCGTCTGGCTTTATAGTTTTCACCATGTTTAATAATGGTTTTAGTGTCATAAAAAAGTGCCAGTGCTCTTTTGGCTGCCTCTTGACTGCCCCAGTAATGCTCTAAAATACAAAACTCTACTGAGGTTACATTTTGGCAATCTTCTTTGTATTCTTCTAGGTCTTCTAGATGCTCTTCGTTGCTATGATCCGTTAAAACAGCGACGGCATGCTTACGCAGGGATAAGGGATTGTCCTTTTCGTAATATTCAATAGTCTCAGATAATTTTTTATCAGAACTGTAGCCATTTTTATCGGTAGTACAGAGTAAAGATTCATCGGTAGACAGGGGGAAAAAAATGTTTTGAAAAAGAGGTGCTGCTTGAGCTGTAGGGTATAAAAATAGAATTAAAACTAACAAAAGAAAGTGTTGATAAATAAACTTATTTAAAAAAAACATTATCTATCAGCAGGATTAAGTTTTAAATCACTCTGAATCAGCTTTTCTAGACAATAAAGCTTTACTTCTGTTTCCTAGGTGTTCGGCTTCAGCTAAAATTTCTTTACGGTTTTTATAACTATAGACTCCAACTGCAGACCCCATAGCAAATAATAAAACGGGATGTTTGCCCATTTTTTGTATTAAAGCTGAGCCTAATTGAGTACCTGCAGTAAGGACGCCCAAGGTAATAAGAGGATGACGGTCTTTGTTTTCTTCTGCTTTTTTTTCTTGTTCTTGCATAACTAGATTTTCTTTGGCTGATCTAATGGGATAACGAAATTAAAAATAGCGCCATCCTTTGGATTATGTTCTGCCCATATTCTACCATGGTGTGCATCAATAAATTCTTTACATATTGCTAATCCTAGACCTGTGCCACCCGCATTAGTTTTTGTTTTACTACTTTGGATAAATTTATCAAATATAAATTCCAGTTCATCATTGGGTATCCCAATACCTTGGTCAGTCAAGGTTAAGCGTAAAGCAGGTACAATTCCGAGGTCTGAAAAAAGTTCATCAGCTTTTATTTCAATTGAGATAAAGGTATTTTGGTTAGAAAACTTAATCGCATTTGATAAAAAATTACTTATTACCTGAGATATTTTTGTATAGTCAAATTGGGCTGTCGTATTGGTTTGAGGTGTAATAACTTTGAGCGTAATACTTTTATTATCTAACAACCCTTTTTGTTCTGATATAACCTGATTTAGAATAGAGGTTAAATCATAACTTGAAAAATTAAAGTCTAGCTTTCCAGCTTCTAGTTTGGATAAGTCTAGTAGATCGTTTAATAAGGAAAGTAGTCTCTCGCCACTTAGATGTATTTTCTCAAAATAGGACAGTAACTTTTCGGGTGTTGCTGTGTTGATTTTTTTAATGCCAAAGTTAGAGAAGCTTAGAATAGCGTGCATGGGAGTTCTTAGTTCATGCGACATATTAGCAAGAAACTCTGATTTAGAATTATTTGCCAGTTCAGCAATTTCTTTTTCTACTTTCAATTGTTTACTTAAGGCGCGTTCAGTAATGCTTCGATGAATCCCTCTGTAACCAGTAAATTCACCATCAGCAGTAAAGACGGGAGATGCATTAGTTTCTAGAGTAACTAATTGGCCATCTTTATGTAGATTAATACTTTCAACGCATGAAAAATGACTGCGTTGTCTAAAATATTTTTGAAAAATAGGGACTAAACGAATGCGTTCATCCCCTGTCATCAAAGAAAAAAGTGTTTGACCTAAAACTTCACTGGGTTCATAACCTAATAATTCCTTTATATATGGGCTGGTATAGGTATAAAAACCTTTGTTGTCAGTTTCCCAGATCCAGTCAGGGGAGTTTTCAACTAAACTACGGAAGCGAGCCTCACTTTCTAGTAGTTTATTTTCTAAATTTTTGGTTTTAGTAATATTTAGATGTAAGCCATCTATCCATAGAGCCTGATGTTGTTTGTTACGCGTAATTTGAGCTTTAATATGAATCCAGCGAATTTCATTCTGTTCTGTACAGATACGGTAAGTCAGTTCAAAATGTGTTTTAGTCCCTTTTACTGCTTGATTAAATGTTTTTTCTACCTGATTAAGGTCTTCAGGGTGAATAATTTTTTTCCATGAATTATAAGTATTATCATATGTTTCTGGCTTAACTGAAAAAAGCTGATAACTTTTTTCATCCCACCAGGTTTTATCATTGATAATATCGTAACTAAAGACGCCAGCATCAGCTGCATCAAGGGCGGCCTGGAGTTTGTCATGGTGTTTATTCTTGTCTAAAGAATGCCTTAATGCTTGTTCAAATTGTTTGGTTTGAGAAATATCACGGGCAATGCCTTCAACACCAATAATTTGTTGCTCCTGATTAAAAATTGGTGATTCATTAATTTCTAACCAACAACAAGAACGGTCTTTTTTATAGACTTCAACTTCGTAAAAAGTTTGTTTATTACCTGCTAAGGTTTGAGCTGTATATTCATCGACATGACGATTGCTGGGAGCCGTTGTTAAAAAGCTTGAGTAATGCTCGAAAAAGTCATCTTTGCTATAACCTAGTAATTTAGTGACCCCGGAACTGACAAAAGTAAATTTGCCGTCTCTATCATGAGAATAATAAAAATAATTATCACCTAAATGCTCACATAGACAATTGGGGTTAACAATGTTGGAGGGAGCATTCATGGGCTATGTTACCAATTTCCTGTGTTTTCCATTGATGCCCAAGGCTCTTGAATAACTAACGGCTTTCCTTTTTGCAACAACTCAATTGAAATATTATCGGGCGAGCGAAGAAATGCCATATAGCCATCTCTTGGTGGACGGTTAATGATAATGCCAGCATTCATTAGTTTTTGGCATTGTGCATAAATATCATCCACTTCGTAGGCTAAATGACCAAAATTACGTCCGTCATCATAGTCTTCCGTATCCCAGTTGTAAGTTAATTCAAGAGTGGGCGCTTCGTTTTTAATTGCGTTTTCCTTGTCTAATGGCGCGGCCAAATAGACTAAAGTAAAGCGACCTTGTTCGCTTTCTATACGATTGACTTCTGATAATCCAAGCTTATCACAATAAAATTCTAAAGAGTTTTGTAGGTTATTGACTCTAACCATAGTGTGTAAATAGCGCATAAGATTTATAAATCGAATTAAGTAACAAAAACAGTTATATTATGGCTGAAAATAAAAAATTTGTATAAATTTATAATGGAGTTTATTAATGACCGATTACCCTGAAAAAAGCTGCGAGATTGACCGTTTAGTAAGACACCCAAAGTTAGTTGAAGCCGCATTAAGTGGAAAAAAAACACAACAACGTCGTGATGGTGTTTATGCTTACCCTGGTGAAACTTTTGAACTAGATGGCGTAGGTTTTACAATGACTTCTTTAGAGCGTCAAAAGTTAGGGGATATGACAGATGCTGATGCAAATGCTGAAGGATATCCAAGTCTTGATATGTATAAGGGACTGATTTTAAAAATGCATGCGGGTATGACATGGGAAAATGATGATTTAGTCTGGGTACATAGTTTTAAACGAGATGATGGCTAGCTAATGTTTATGATAAGGCAGATTAATGTAATTGAGCTACAATTAAACTATCTGTCTTCATAGGTTGTGAGATTTCAATGGCTACATCATCTAATACTGCTGAACCAAATACTATAGGTCAGCAGTTATTACCTTTTTCTGTTGATGCAAAGTCGTTTTCTGTTTGGTTAAATAAGTTGGAGAAAGAAGATAAACTCCATGCATTACAGGTTTTAGCCGATACATTAAACAAGTTAAAAAAAATGCCAATACCTGCTGATTTACGGGGCATTTTTCTTGAAAAAGTATCGCTTTGGATTCAGCCGATGTTTAAACAATTACAAAATAATCTGGCGGGTAGTTTTTTCCCTTTTTCTGAAAACAATAACTTAATCATAAATTTATTGCAGAACTGTGCTTTTGAAATTAGTGAAAACTATGCTTTGATTTGTAAGGATGATAGTTTTAAGGCAAGTCTTCTTTTTTCTTCAGCGCAAAAAGCATCCATCCTTATTTATGCTATGCAGGCTATGTCTGCTGTTCAATTTTATAAGTCAATACTATACAAGCAGCAGAGTAAAGGTTTTTGGGGCTTATGTTTTTTATTTTATTTATTTGCCAAACAAAATGAGGTTTTAGAGATAGTTTCTAGCGGACAAAAAACCAGCTTTATAAAATTATTTAAACAATTACTCATTTTTCAAATGAGTAATACTCAACAGTTTAATACAGAAGATCTTTATACCATTTTTAATTTGTTAGGTAATTTGTCTGAAAAAATAGATTTATTACCGATGGTGCCTGAAAAAAGAATCAATAGTGTTCCTTGCATTAACCTGAGAGTTGATGCCCCGCCTGCTGTTTCTAAAGATGTGATAGGCAAGACTTCTCCCTATTTATTTTATATATCGACACTTAATGTTATTAAACAATTATTTGATTTGTCAGCAAATAATAAAAGAATTTCTTATAGTGATAAAGTCATGGTTTTGCGATTGATTAAAACATTGACAATGAATCAGCATAGAAAAAATGAACGAAAATTGGCTGATAATGAAATTTTTGCAGAAATAGGGTTTGATAAATTTACACAGTTCTTATTACATAAAGAAAGCCTATTACAAACAAAAGGCGTTGTTTCTTACGAAGTTAGAGACCTTGATATTGTAGAGACTGTTGATAAAAATGCTAAAGATAACCTTTTTGGTTATAACGCTGACTTAGATGCAAGTTTATCTTTAGCAAAGGACCCTTATGAAGAGGATCCTACACAAGTTCATCGAAAAGATATTTGGAAACCCAAAGAAAAAAAACTTAAATTGAATGATGTAGGGGTAGGCAAAGATATTAATGCTACTCTTATTGACCAAAGTGAGTATGGATTTTGTGTCAGGCTAAAGGAGAAAGGTCTCACAACGAAAGTGGGAGATATTATTCATTTAATTATTCATCCCACTTCAATTGTGACTGTTGTTAGAAGGATTATTTCTAATGATGAGATAGAGGTTGTGGTCGGTGTGGAAGTATTAGGCTACGATGCTGAGTTATTACATGTTATGGATATTGAGCATCAGGAAAGTAAATCTGCGAGTATTTTGGTAAATATTGAGGGTGAAAAAAGTATTATCATAAAAGCAGATGATTATAAAAATGAGGAATTTTTATATATTGATAAAGATGATAAGGTTTTGCAGTATCGTGTTGAAAAAATATTAGATTCTTCTACTTCAACAATAAAGAATTTAAAAGTCAGCTTATCATAGGGAGTTCTCAGCTCTTGTCTTCTTAATTTCCTGCTGTGATAATATTTTTTTTTGCTAAATCTTCAATTATTTGTAAGCCTGCCTGAATGATTTTGTCGGTTTCAGAATGTCCAGATTCTATTGCTATTTGATTTAAACAGTCCAAACAAAGCATGGGCTCACTTTCTTGTAATAGTTGTAGCAGTCTAAAAGTAATGGGAGGAATTTGAATAAAATTTACTTCATCATCAATCGCACGATGAACTAATAAATAACTTGGATTTTCGGGGGGGACTTCGGGTAAAAAATCGGGTGATACTTGGTGTACAGGATATTGGTAAACTAAAGGCCAGGCTAAAGAGGATAAGGCAATCTTTTGTTCAGCTATATTTAGAATAAAATGTTCTGAATTAATAGCAAGTTCGTGTTGTGAGGTAGAAAGAGCCATTTCGACCCATTCATAATGAGCAAGCTCTAATAAGAAAGGATAGTCTGTTTTACTCTGACGTTCATTGTGTAGGTAGTCGATAAATTCTTCAGGAATTTCTGAAAAATAGGGGGTCGTACTCGAGTGATTTGCAAAGAAATCTTGAGATAACTCAAACCATTGTTGATCGGTTAAGATTGTCTTTAAAACGGGGAAATTGCTACTTAAAAAACTATCTATATTATTAAAAAATAATTCACGATAGGTTTCCATCCGTTGTTTTTTAACATCGGTGGGTTTGGGATTATTAATAGGGTCCCTAATATAGGCAGAAAACTCTAATTGTTTGGCTTTAAAATCAACTTTCATTAATTTATGCTGATTTTTGAGTATGTTGTGTATTCCAAGCCTTTTGAATAGACTGAATAGTATCGACTTCTTTTAATAATACTTCTAGTGATGGAATATTAAAATCACGTTCAAGTAAGGTGGGGAATACACCGTAAAGTTCATAAGCCTTGGCTAAAAGGTTCCAGACTGGATCAATAACATCTGCACCGTGGGTATCGACTAAAAAATCATCAGCCTCAACATAATGCCCTGCAATATGAGCATAAGCAATTTTTTCTGCTGGAATAGCTCTTAAAAAAGTTTCAGCATCATAACCATGATTTACACTATTAACATAAATGTTATTGATATCAATTAACACATCGCAATCAGCTTCATCAATGACGGCATTAAAAAAGTCAATTTCACTCATTTCTTGCCCAGGCGCAGCATAGTACGATACGTTTTCTATGGCTATTTTTTGTTCTAGGATATCTTGAACACGTTGAATTCTCTTAGCAACATGAGTAGCAGCTTCAGAAGTAAAGGGAATAGGCATTAAATCGTAGAGGTGGCCTTGATGGCTACAATAACTAAGGTGCTCACTATAAAATTTAATCTGATGTTTCTGCATAAAATGTTTAATAGCAGTAACAAAAGTTTCATCTAGTGGATCAGAGCTACCAATAGATAAGGAAAGACCATGGCAGACAAAATCAAATTGCTCCGTCATCGCTCTAAACTGCTTACCGAGTTTTCCACCAATAGTCATCCAGTTCTCGGGTGCAACCTCGTAAAAGCTGACATTTTTAGGTGGTGTCTTAATAATTTCTGTTAAAAATGAGCGGCGTAAGCCAAGGCCTGTGTGTTGAACCAGATTAGTGACAGTTTTCATTTCGATACCTCAATATAAACAATGTTTATAAAAGTTGAGTATTGTCTTAGCCGTTTCATCAATGATGAGTGTTATGGGGTAGGGTTAAAATATTTAACTTATTCTGCAACTACTCAGCATGATTATTACAATAATTCTTAGTTCTAAAGTCCTCTCCTGTTGGAGAGGGTTTGGGTGAGGAGATCTTAAATAATTCTCTTTTGCAGTATTTTTTGTTTTTTTGAATAAAAAGAACAAGAAAAAAAGAAATATTTTAATACCACCTCACCCCCTCTCCAACAGGAGAGAGCTGGAACCAAGACTATTTAAACGAGCTGAGTAGTTACCTTATTATTAAATTTAAGATAGAAATGTTATTTACCACCAGCTTTAGCAGGATCAACTTTAGAACCACAAGACATTTCACCACCTTTCATATCCATACCATCCATAGATCCGCCTTTCATGTCCATTCCGCCCATTTTTGCTTTCATCTTTTTCATTTTCTTCATCATGGCACCGCAGGACATTTCACCACTTTTCATTTTTTCCATCATAGCTCCACAAGACATTTCGCCGCCTTTCATGTCCATTCCGCTCATTCCACCTTTTGAGCCAGAGTCATTCTTCATATCTCCGCAAGAACCTTCTTTACCTTTCATCATGGCACCACAAGACTTCTCAAGTCCTTTTTTCATTTTGTCGCCATCCATCATAGCGCCACACTGGCCTTCACCACATTTTGCTTCACTAACTTTTTTTGATGATTTATCCATATCACCACAAGAACCTTCTTTGCCTTTCATCATGGCGCCACAAGCATGTTCTTGGCCTTTTTTCATTTTGTCGCCATCCATCATAGCACCACACTGCCCTTCACCACATGCAGCTTCATTTGCTTTTTTAGCAGATTTTCCACTCCATGGAACAACGTTATAGGAATTTTCAGCGACTTGCATATAACCATCAGACATTTCTGTCATAGCAAATGGATTGGCTTCTGCATTAGCTGTAGTTGCAGTAAAAGCTGAAACAACAACCGTTCCCATTGCAGCGGCTAAAGGTGTTTTGTTAATTTTTTTCATGGAAATCCCCTCAAGTAATATTAATTATTGTTGTTAGACTATACTTCGTGATATTACAGTTAAGATAAAAAATCATCTCTTGCTGGAAGTAAGTATATTATTAAATTCTTATTTTTATAATGTCAGTCTTCCGACTATACAGAATAAATGGAGTTCCATCTAGCAATTAAGTTTCAGTTTTATCTTTGAAATCACATAAATCAGCAATAACACAACTGCCACATCGTGGTTTACGGGCAATGCAGGTATAACGCCCATGAAGAATGAGTAGATGGTGAGCATCTAATTTATGCTTTTTTGGCACCCACTTTTCTAAATTTTGTTCAACAATCAGAACATTCTTTCCTTTGGCCAATCCTGTGCGGTTAGATACTCTATATATATGGGTATCAACAGCAATAGTCGCTTGGCCAAAGGCAGTATTTAAAATAACATTAGCTGTTTTACGACCAACGCCTGCGAGTGCTTCTAAGGCTTCTCTTGTTTGGGGTACTTCACCACTATGAACATCTAACAGACGTTGACAGAGCTTAATAATATTTGCCCCTTTGGTATTAAATAAGCCAATGGTTTTTATATATTCTTTGAGTCCATCAATACCTAAATCTAAAATAGTTTGAGGCGTGTTAGCGACAGGAAATAATTTGGCTGTTGCTTTATTAACGCCTTTATCCGTTGCTTGAGCAGATAAAACCACAGCAATAAGTAACTCAAAAGAGCTGGAGTATTGTAATTCTGTTTCTGGGTTGGGGATAGCTACCGCTAAACGGTCAAACATTTCTAGGCGGGTTTGTTTATTCATTATAGATTCTTATCACGATAACATCGATTTTAAACTGGCTAAATTGGCCTTACCTCGTTCTTTAATCACTTCGGGCTCTAATTGTTTTTTATTAGACCATTCCAAATCTTCCTCGGGCAATTCGTTTAAAAACCGACTGGGTTCACATTCAGATACATCACCATAGCGTTTGCGATGCGTGCAATAGCTTAAGGTGCAGCTTTTTTGCGCGCGAGTAATCCCCACATAAGTTAAACGGCGTTCTTCTTCTATATTATCGCTTTCTATACTGGCTTGGTGAGGCAAAATATTTTCTTCCACTCCAATCAAGAAAACATGGGGAAACTCTAAGCCTTTTGAAGCATGTAAAGTCATTAAACTGACTTGATCACCCGCTTCTTCTTCCTGATTTCGCTCAAGAATATCCATTAATAGGATTTTTGAGATAATTTCAGACAGTGATTTTTCCTTATCAGTTTCTTTATCGGCAATACGTTTTAACCAAGAGATTAAATCATCAACATTTTTGATTTTTCGTTCAGCAGCTGCTTGGGTTTTACTATTTTCATGTAACCAGGCTTCATAATTAATTTGTTGAATAAAATGTTCAATAACTTTAAAAGTATCGCCTTTCTCTATTTTTTCTGCGGTATCTATAACCCAATCACAAAACTTCTTTAAACGATGAATAGATTTTTCAGCCAAAGATTGGGTAAGTCCTAATTCATAACAAGCGGCAAATAAACTGATATGACGGTCATTGGCATAAGCGCCCAGCTTTTCTAGTGTAGTAGGGCCTATCTCTCGTCTTGGTGTATTAATAATTCGTAAAAATGCCGCATCATCATCTTGATTAACAAATAAACGTAGGTAAGCGAGAATATCCTTAATTTCTGAATAAGCGAAAAATGAAGTGCTACCACTGATAAAGTAGGGCACATTATTTTCTCTTAAGTTGCCTTCAAACAAACGAGATTGATGATTACCTCGATATAAAATAGCGTAATCAGAAAAGCTACCACCATGTTTAAATTTATGATGAATAATTTCTGAAACAATTTGAGCGGCTTCCGTGCGATCATTTTTGTGGCTAATCACTTTTAGAGGGTCACCAAAGCCTAAATTACTCCATAACTTCTTTTCAAAAGCATGAGGGTTATTGGCGATTAAATGATTGGCCACTTTAAGAATACGGCCTGCTGAACGATAATTTTGCTCAAGCTTAATAATTTTGAGGCGCGAATAGTCTTTTTCTAACTGAGCTAAATTTTCGGGCTGAGCACCACGCCAAGCATAAATAGATTGGTCATCATCACCCACCACAGTAAACCGACCTAAATTACCGGCCAGTAACCGGACTAATTCATATTGGGTAATATTAGTATCTTGATATTCATCAACCAATAAATAGCGAATCTTGTTTTGCCATTTTTCTAAAACTTTAGGGTGCTGTTGAAACAGTAAAACAGGCAATAAAATCAAATCATCAAAATCAATCGCATTATAAGCTTTTAAATTGCGATTAAAATCAGCATACAGTAAGGCGATTAAATGGGTCTCATCCGTTGCGGTACTAATGGCTTGTTCGGGAGTTATAAAGGCATTCTTCCAGGTTCCGATTTGATTATTGTAATAATCAACCGCATCAATATCCCAATCATTAGAGCCATGAGTAATTAAGTTACGAAGCAGCGTAAGTTTGTCTTGTTCGTCAAATAAGGTTAACCCTGCTTTATAACCCAGTGCTTTGTGTTCTTTACGCAAGATATCTAAACCTAATGAATGAAAGGTAGAAACCCTTAAACCTTTTCCTTTTTGCGCATCGAGTAATTTGCTGACTCTATCTTTCATTTCTCTGGCAGCTTTATTAGTAAAGGTGAGTGCCGCAATTTGACGAGCGGCTGTTCCTTGCTGAACTAAGTAAGCAATTTTTTCGGTAATAACTCGGGTTTTACCACTGCCTGCACCAGCTAAAACTAATAAAGGTCTATCAATGGTTTTAACAGCCTCTTGCTGCTGTGGGTTAAGTTTATTCATTTAATGTAGCCTTGATGCAACGAAGTGGAATCAAGGTTTTTATTCGATATTCCTTGATTCCGCGTTGCTGCATCAAGGCTACGTTCTCCGTAGCTTATTGTGTCTTTAATTTCAAAATCACTTCCCCAGTCTAGAGGCAGTGTTCCATTTTTTACATATTTATGAAAAGACGAGTATTCCCAGTCTTTGACTGATTTAACCCATCCATGTTTTACAGGATTGTAGTGAATATAATCAATATGACGAGTTAAATCATTGTCATCACGAATCGTATGCTCCCAATAACGTCTTTGCCAGATGTGATGTTCATGATGTTTGTTTTGATTAATATGTAGCCCAGATTTTTTTAATTGGCGAGTAAAATGACTTTTAATTGATTTCCACCTTGCGGGATAATCTTTATCACCCTCAGGTAATTGCCAAATACAATGTAAATGTTCGGGTAAAATGACAATAGCCATAATGGTAAAGGGTGTTTTATTTTGAGCGTACAAAAAAGATTCGCGTAAAAGATCAACGGCATCAATTAATAAGGTTGATTGCCTGTTTTTAAGGGTAACGGTAAAAAAATAAGTTCCACCTTTAATAAAATTCCTTCGGTAATAAACCATGTTATTCGTAGCCTTGATGCAACGAAGTGGAATCAAGGTTTTTATCGAGGAATTCCTTGATTCCGCGTTGCTGCATCAAGGCTACATTTTTCTTTTGTCTTTTCATGCTATTTACTGCGATCCAATTTTCTATAAGCAATAGCTTCACTTAAATGGGGGATTTCTATTTGTTCTGAATGAGCTAAATCAGCAATTGTGCGAGCTAGTTTTAAGATACGGTGATAGGCGCGGTGAGACAGACCAAATTGATCCATAGCCTGTTCTAAAATTTGATGTCCCTGTTCTGATAAAGTGCAATATTTTTTAACTTCAACAGCAGATAAAGCCGAATTAGCTTTGCCACAGCGATCCATTGCAATATTACGAGCAGCTTCAACACGAGCTCTAATTTCAGCGCTAGACTCTTCACCCTCTGGCGATCCTTTACGTAAAACTTTATGTGAAACTCTAGGCACTTCAAGGTGCATATCAATACGGTCTAATAAAGGCCCCGAAATTTTAGCTCTATACTTGGCAACTTGTTCTAAAGTGCAATGACAGCGTCCTGAAGGGTCGCCTTGATATCCACAAGGGCATGGGTTCATAGCTGCAATTAATTGGAACTTGGCGGGAAAATCAGCTTGTCGAGTGGCTCGGGAAATAGTGATATGTCCAGTTTCTAAGGGTTCTCGTAGAACCTCAAGTACCTTTCTATCAAATTCAGGAAGCTCATCTAAAAACAACGTGCCATTATGGGCTAAAGAAATTTCGCCAGGTTTAGGGTTACTTCCGCCGCCCACTAATGCGGCGGCTGATGCAGTATGATGAGGCGCCCTAAATGGAGGCCTTAACCATTGGGTAATATCTAGACCTTTATCACTAATTGATGCAATAGCCGCTGTTTCCTGTGCCTCTTTTTCACTTAGATCTGGAATTATTGTCGGGAGTCGTGAGGCTAACATCGATTTTCCTGTACCAGGAGGGCCGATCATCAACAAATTATGCGAACCACTTGCGGCAATTTCAAAAGCACGTTTAACATGAAATTGCCCTTGAACATCTGAAAAATCAATTGATGCTCTCACTTCTTTGTGAGTAGGCTCTTGTGTAAAAGGAATTAAAGGTTTTTGCCCACTGATATGTGCACAAACTTCTAATAAACTGCTTGAAGGGAAAAACTCAGCCTGTTCAACTAAATTGGCCTCTGTTGCATTGTCACTAGGTAAAATAAGTTTTCTATTGGCATCTCGACTATGAATTGCTACAGGTAACGCGCCTACAATAGAACGTAACTCACCACTTAATGAAAGCTCTCCGACACATTCATATTGCTCTAATTGATTTTTTGGAATTTGATCAGAAGCGGCCAGAATTCCTAGTGCAATTGCCAAATCAAATCGCCCGCCTTCTTTGGGTAAATCGGCTGGTGCAAGATTAATCGTAATACGTTGAATAGGGAATTCAAAGTGTGAATTTATAATGGCACCACGAACCCTGTCTTTGCTTTCTTTTACCGCTGTTTCGGGTAAACCGACAATCGATAGCTGAGGTAAGCCGTTAGTTACATGGACTTCCACAGTTACCAATGGAGCATCTATTCCTGATCGACCTCGGCTATAAACAATGGCAAGAGACATGTAAGTTTGGGGTTATATAATAACGAGATTAAGTATTGTACTTTAATTAATATTGTTTACCTTCACTGCTTTTTTGCAAATATTAAATAGTTGTTATTCAACTGGGAATTATCTGCCAAAAACCAGCGATTAAAATCAAATTTTATCTTGATTAACAACACATTGATTAAATCAATGTGTTGTGATTTTTTACTTAGAAGGAATGCTTTTTATTTAACAGCAGATCGTTTAATCAGTATTTTTGAGATGGCGTAAAAAAGGAGACTAATTATTATTGGAATTTATTTCTAAAGCTTCAGTTATCTGCCTTAATTCTTGTTCTCTTGGCCTATGTAAAAATAGCCCGAGTACAGCAAGAGTGGTAAATATATATAAAGAATTGTAAACATCTCCCAGCATAAACATTACAAAACCAAATAAACCAACAATTTCAATACAGGCCAAGGTAACCATCGTCGTTATTAAATAACGGTTCTTAGCTGGGCTATGTCCAGGCATAGTCTGATTAAGTCTGAGTAAAATATGACGTAATAGATTGGTGAGTGGAAATAAAATAATAGTTACAACATAGAGGATACTGCGGATAAAAATAAGCTGTTCCTCAGGGAGCTTAATGCGTATCTCTGTCCCAATGGTGTGACAAATAATATTGTAGCTGACTAGCATCAATAACATGGCACCAAGAATAACCCAATGTAGAGTTAATTCAGATTTTAATTGCTTGTTTGTTGACATGTGAATTTAAAATACCTTATTGATCAGATGTGTTTGAATTTTTGTCGACGTGAGAGTTTCGATAAACTTTCATAATAACTACAAATGCTAAAAAATCATAAACAGCATGAATAACAATAGGCATCATAAGGTTTCGCTCACCACCATAGTCTAAAAAAAGTCCCAGATAAATTCCAACACTTGTTGCCAGCACTGCATATAAAGGGGTGACAGCATGCACCAGCCCAAATAATAGATTGCTAACAATTAACCCTGTCATCATTCCCCATGAGTTTTCCATCCAGGGCTGGATGACTCCACGGAATAAAATTTCTTCAGAAACACCGGCAATAGCAGCAAGAATCATTAAATCAGCCCAGTTATAACGATATAAACTAGGCCCCAAGGTATCCATTAAAATTTGTCTGATTTGTTTGACAGAATTAAATGGCATCTGTTGCATCGCCAAAAAAATAAGAAATAAGGGAACCGTGCCATAAAGACCGTAAAGTACAGCTGTTTCAGAAAAATGAATATGCTCAAAAGGGTCTATATCTGCTATCCAACCTAATACCATAGCAACAAGAATAAGAGAACCTTCGAAATAACATGCGGTTTTAAAGAAATTCTCTGGTTTAATCTGGGGATCGTCCATAAGTGCTAAAATAGTCTGAATTTGAAATGATTGGATTATTGTAATGCAAAGTTATATTTATAAAAGCCTTAAAAAAAATGAACTGTATCTTTACTTACAAAAGAAAGATGATTTTTCAGACATTCCAGAGCCTTTATTAAAGAGTTTTGGTAGGCTGGAGTTTGTAATGGAATTAGACATAACGCCAGAGCGAAAATTAGCCAGAGTTGATGTCAATAATGTTTTACTTAGCTTTGATGAGAAAGGTTTTTTTGTGCAAGTACCGCCGATCATCATACCTAATGTTATTGTTCAGAAAAATACTAAGATGCATTAAGGGTTGTAGAGCGGACTTCAGTCCGCTATATAAATCTGCTGTTTTATATAGCGGACTGAAGTCCGCTCTACATTGTTAACTAGGCTTTAGGTAAGGTAACACCTTGCTGCCCTTGGTATTTCCCACCCCTGTCTTTATAAGAGGTTTCACACACTTCGTCACCTGTAAAAAACAACATTTGAGCCACCCCTTCATTAGCATAAATTTTTGCTGGTAAAGGTGTGGTATTAGAAAACTCCAGAGTCACATGCCCTTCCCACTCAGGTTCTAAAGGTGTGACATTAACAATAATTCCACATCTTGCATAAGTCGATTTACCTAAACAAATAGTTAGCACATCACGAGGAATACGAAAATATTCAACTGTGCGAGCTAAAGCAAACGAATTGGGGGGGATAATACACACATCAGATTTAACATCCACAAAACTTTGTTCAGAAAAGTTTTTAGGGTCAACAATAGCAGAGTTTATATTGGTAAAAATTTTAAACTCATCAGAACAGCGCACATCATAGCCATAACTTGATGTACCGTAAGAAATAATGCGTTCTTGTTCAGACTCTCGGACTTGTCCTGCTTCAAACGGCTCGATCATTTTATTTTCATCCGCCATCCGACGAATCCATTTATCTGCTTTAATGCCCATAGTCTGTTTCTGTTGTGTACAAAATAGTTAAAAAATTAAGCGTACCTTATCATATTGAAGGCATGGCGAATATGAACCTTTACTGGGTTTTTCAAAGAAAGTGAATTAAATACTTGCAAAGTGAGACGACTGGTCATATAGTTAAGTCATGCAAATTCAAACTAACAAACAAATTAAACGGGAAAAATTGCTGGATCAAGGCGTAAAAATGCTGATGGATCAGGGCTATCATGGTACAGGTTTAAAAGAAATTTTAGATATTGTACAAATCCCTAAAGGTTCTTTTTATAACTATTTTGGTAGTAAAGAAAAATTTGCAGCAGAAGCCATTACTCATTATATAGAGCCTTTTATTGATCTATTGAGCAAGCATCTTAAAGTATCTGATATTGATGGTTTAACAGCACTAAAAAACTATTATGCTGAGTTAATTACTGAGGTTGAACAGTCAGGGTATAAAGGCGGATGTCTCCTTGGCAATATGATGGGGGAAGTGGGTGATACCAGTGAAGAGTGCAGGCAATCTTTATTGGCAACGATTGAACGTTATAATTTGTTGCAAGAGTCTGCTTTATTAAGTGCGCAGAATGAAGGTTTAGTGCGAAAAGACCGATCAGCAAAAAGTATGACGGATTTGCTTTTTAGTAGCTGGCAAGGCGCGCTGTTGCAAATGAAAATAGAGAAATCTGTCGAACCTTTACAGGTTTGTTGGGATACTTTGTTGGATGATTATTTTAAAGCTTAGCGGGTAGGAGAGGCCCTTGGCCGCGACAGAAACAAGGTCAAGAACATTCGCGGCCAAAGGCTCCTCCTACTATAGTTTTAGGAATTAATTTATTACTATCCGAAAAAGGATGGTTTTTTTACGACCATTTTAAAAGACGACTGGTCATCTATTAAAGGAGGAAGTTATGCCTAAATATATTATTGAAAGAGAAATTCCAGATGTGGGCAATTTAACTGCAGATCAGTTACAACAAATTTCACAAAAATCATGTTGTGTTTTAAAAGAAATGGGGCCTCAGATTCAGTGGTTGGAAAGCTTTGTAACAGCAGATAAAGTCTACTGTACTTATATTGCACCTAATGAAGAAGCTATTCGAACACATGCGGAAAAAGGTGAGTTTCCAGCTAATTCAATTGCAGAAATTAAAACAATTATTGATCCAACTACGGGGGAGTAGGATCACTTATTTGCTGTAAAAACTAACTTCGTAGGAGCGTCCGTCCTCGGCGCGAATAAAACAGGCTCTTTTTATTCAGCTTGGGAAATCGCGCCGAGGGCGGACGCTCCTACAGTAATCAAAAAAACTATAAAAATAATTAAGAGGGGAAGGATAATGAACAAAAGTTTTATAAAAGCCTGTATTTTTAGCGTTACTACGTTATTTATCACAGCACCCGCGCAAGCTGATGAAACTTGCCAGTCGCCTTATATGGCAAAAATAACAGGGCAGGAAGATTTTGTATATGTCTGGACTTTAGGTATGGAAGGCATAGGGGATGAGCAAGATAAATTAGTCACTGTCAGTGTTAATCCAAAATCAGCTACTTATGGAAAAGTAATTAATAGCCTATCAATAGGCGGCCGTAATGAGGCACATCATTCAGGTTTTACGGATGATAGAAAATACTTATGGGCAGGTGGATTAGACACTAATAAAATCTTTATCTTTGATGTACATACTGATCCTGCAAAACCAACACTAACAAAAACAATTACAGATTTTGTCAGTAAGAGTGGCGGCGTTGTTGGCCCGCATACAACATATGCTTTACCAGGCCGAATGATGATTACAGGCTTATCTAATAATAATGATCATGGTGGCCGTACAGGATTGGTGGAATACAGTAATAAAGGCGAATATATCACTACACATTGGACCCCAACGGACAGTGATCTACAAGGAGCAGTTAAAACAGGGAAAATTGCGGATGGCTATGGCTATGATGTCAGAGTGCTTCCGCGACGAAATGCTATGTTTACTTCATCCTTTACGGGCTGGTCAAATTACATGATGGATTTTGGCAAAATGCTGGGTGATTCAGAAGCCATGAAACAATTTGGCAGCACGGTTGTTCAATGGGATTTACATGCACGTCAGCCTAAAAAGATATTTGATGTACCTGGCGCACCATTAGAAATTCGTTGCGCTTGGGGAGCAAATCATAATTATTGTTTTACGACTACGGCTTTGACTTCTAAAATTTGGTTGATTTATGAAGATGAGCAAGGACAGTGGCAGTCTAAAGCCGTGGCTGATATTGGCGATCCAAGTAAAATTCCTTTACCTGTCGATATATCCATTCAAAGTGATGACAATATGCTGTGGGTTAATACTTTTATGGATGGAAAAACACGCGCTTTTGATATTTCTGATCCTTTTAATCCAAAACAGGTTTTTGAGCAAAAAATTGGAGCTCAAGTCAATATGGTTTCTTCCAGCTGGGATGGAAAAAGATTGTATTACAGCTCTTCTTTACTGGCCAATTGGGATAAAAAAGGTAAAGATAATGAGCAATATTTAAAGTTGTTTACGTGGGATGGTCAAAAATTAACAGAGCAATTTTCTATTGATTTCATTAAACAAAAACTAGGACGTGCTCATCAAATGCGGTTTGGTGCTTATTCGCTTTATGCGTCAAAACAAAATAGTGTGTCGCAAAATCAGTTAGCATTTAAGTAATAACTGGGGCGCAGTGCTTTAGAGACTATTAGCCCCCCTCTTTGGAAAAGAGGGGTTGGGGGAGATTTTATTATAAAAATAATACGTTTAATATCAACTGCTTATTGTTTTGTAAAATCCCCCTCATTCCCCCTTTTCCAAAGGGGGAGGTCAAAAGCGATATGCTTTCACAGTCTCTTTAGCCTGCATTGTCGAAAAGCAGGCTAAAGCCAGTGCCGCCAAGAGCTTTCATGAGTTACGGATTAATATTAGTCAATTATCACTATGAAAAAAATACTAAGTTTATTAATAACAGGGTTAATTTATAGTCAATTTATATGGGCTGACTCTGCCGTATTAGCCCCTGGTTATAGTCCTTTAGCATTCAAAGCGCCCAAAGCAGGTAGCTATACTCTGCCTGTTATAGATTTAGCCGCTGATGGAACGGTGTTGAGTACAACAAAGCAAAGCCAAAATTTACATGATTTAATCGCTGATAAAGTTGTGCTGTTAAGTTTTATTTATTCTACCTGTAGTGATGTAAATGGCTGCCCATTAGCAACAGGTGTTTTTCATAAGATAAATAGACGGTTGCAACAAGACCCTGAAATAGCTAAAAAAGTACGATTACTTACATTAAGTTTTAATCCTTTGCATGATACACCTGAAGCCATGGGGCATTATGCAGAAGGGTTTAAAAATGATTTAGTCGACTGGCAGTTCCTTACCACAGCCTCAGAGCAGAAACTACAGCCGATACTGGATCAATATCAACAAAATATACAAAAGATTTATGATAAGCAGGGACAATTTACGGGTACTTTCTCGCATATATTGCGTGTGTATTTAATTGATAAAAACAAACAAATACGCAACATTTACAGCGTTTCTTTTTTACATGCAGATACCTTGGTAAATGATGTGAAAACCTTGCTTAATGAAAATGTCACGCGGAAAAAATCACAAAAAATACAACATAATCAGCAAACTAAAATAAGTTCATTAACAGAGCGACAAGGTGTAGAAGCCGACTTATACAGTATAAGCTGGAAGCCTCAATTAGGTTTGCCTCTTGCAGCTGAACCAGAAGATAATCAAAACAATGCACAAAAAATAGCCTTAGGTAGAAAGTTATTTTATGATCGTAGGCTGTCACTTAATAATACCTTTTCTTGTGCCATGTGCCATATACCCGAACAGGGCTTTAGCAGTAATGAAATGGCAACAGCGGTAGGAATTGAGGGGAGAACGGTACGCCGTAATAGCCCGACTATTTATAATGTCGCTTATGCAAAACTATTATTTCATGATGGCCGTGAGAATACCTTGGAGCAACAGGTTTGGGCACCCTTCTTGGCGCATAATGAAATGGGAAATCCATCGATTGGCTATGTGGTGGATAAAATAAAATCCTTAGATGATTATAAAAAATTATTTGAGCAAGCTTTTTCTAAACCAGTCAATATGCTCACTATCGGCAAAGCTATTGCCAGTTATGAGCGCAGTTTAAATTCTGCCAACTCTCCTTTTGATCAATGGTTTTTTGGAAAAAAATCAAAGGCCGTTAAGGCGAATGTAAAAAAAGGCTTTAAATTATTTACTGGTAAAGCCGCTTGTAGCGCATGTCATACTATTGATAAGAACTATGCGTTATTTAGTGATAATCTATTACATAATACGGGGGTTGGTTATCAAGACTCTATGGGAATATCAACTGAAAGCCAGAAAATACAAATTGCACCCGATGTGTATATTCAAGTGGATAGCCAGCAATTAGAATCAATTTCTGAAATAAAACCCAATGATTTAGGGCTGTATGAAATTACTCAAAACCCAAAAGATCGATGGAAATATAAAACCCCTTCTTTACGAAATATAAGTTTAACTGCACCTTATATGCATAATGGTTCGTTATCGACTTTAGAGGATGTTGTTCGCTTTTATAATCAAGGTGGGATAAAAAATGAGATGCTTGATCCATTAATTAAACCGTTAGATTTAACTAAAAATGAAATAATAGAGTTAGTCGCATTTTTAAAAGCGTTAATAGGTAGTAATGTAAACACTTTAGTATCAGATGCCTATGCAGCACCTATAGGTGATATGTAAAAAGGCTATAGTTTTTATGTCTAAATTTTTCCTGTTTATTATTTTATTATGAAATTACACAACTTTATTATTATCAGTAGTTTAACGTTTTTGATAACAGCTTGCGCTTTTCAAGAGCCAGATTACTTACAAGGCATTAGTTCAGATGAATTGCATCAGCTTATGGCAATGGATGATGTTTTTTTAATGGATGTTCATACCCCTAAGCAAGCACATATCAAAGGCACTGATTTATTCATCCCTTATAATGAGATAGAAAAATATCAAGACCAGCTTCCAAAGGATAAAGACAGTGCTATTTATTTATATTGTGAAGGTGGTCCGATGGGAAATGCTGCGGCTAGATCACTTCATGATTTAGGGTATAACAATTTAATTAACCTTAAAGGGGGCGCAAGTGCATGGCGCAATAGAGGATTTAAATTTGATTAATCACTTTAACCATAAGGAGCTTCTGATCAAGTCCAACTATTTTTCTACGCTAAATATTAACCAATTTAATCAGAGGTTCTTTAAATAAATGGTGATCATTTGAAATCTAGTTTTTATGCGTATTTATCTCGACTGCGTTGGATTAAGCGCTGGGGTTTAAAGCGCAATGCTTATGAAGAGAATGTGATGGAGCATAGCTGGGAAGTTTCAGTGATTGCTCATACATTGGCTTTAATTAAGAATCATTATTATGACGGGGAGGTTGATGCAAATGCAGTTGCTACCGCTGCTTTGTATCATGATATTACTGAGGTAATTACGGGAGATTTGCCAACACCAATAAAATACCATTCCAAGCAAATTACTACGGCTTATAAACAAATTGAACATCAAGCCGAAAAAGAGTTGATAAACTTATTGCCTGAGAAATTACAGGCAGACTTTGCTGTTTTGATTCAACAAGAAAAAATGCCTGAAGAACATGAAGAAATTATTAAAGCTGCAGATAAAATATCAGCTTATTTAAAATGTCAGGCTGAGTTGAAAGCAGGTAATAGTGAGTTTGAAATGGCTGCAGAGCAATTAGTTTTAGCTTTAGGCAAATCAAATCAGGCAGAAGTTAAATTTTTTATGACCAATTTTGTACCGAGTTGTGGTTTAACATTGGATGGTTTAATGAAAACAAATTAATTTTTTAGCATGTATTTTAATGAAACTATTGATTTATAGCGCGGCTTTCCCTATCCTTACAACAGGTAGTGTTAGAGTTAGATTAAATAAAGAGGAAAATAATGAAAATTTTAGTGAAACCTTTAATTGCAAGTGCTTTAGTTATCGCAGTATCAGGAGTTAACGCGGAAGGCTATTCGGCTGAAAATGTTAATGAAGTCATTTATAATGCAGATGAGACAGGTGATAAAGCTGTTAATTTTAAAGAATTTTATGATGAGAACGTAACGTATAACACCAATTCTCTCGATGTAAATAAAGATGGTTATATTTCTTCAGGCGAAATTGTTATTGATATAAAGGAAGATCTTGCTGCAACAATTAAAAAGTTGAGAGAGCATGGTGTTTCTGAAAAAAATATTAAAAAAACGATAGCAAGCGAATTAAGATCAGCTGATGCGGAAGCTGCAAAGATACTTATTAAAATGGATGCTGATGGTGATCAGTTAGTTGAGCCAGAAGAATTATTAGCTTATCAACAAAGAGAGTTTAGAAAGCTAGATAGAAACCGTGATGGTGTTATTTCTAGAATAGATATTAAGAAAAAAGAAAAGAAATTATATAAAGGCTGGCCTATCTCTCAAGGTGGCAATTAATTATAAGAAGTTTTAATTTCTTATCAGCGATTTTGCTATGAGTTTTTAGAGCTTTCTTTATTATTGTTTTTTTGAGAACAAATTAAAACCGACGTTTTGTCGGTTTTTTTGTTTGTACACATCATTAAATAGCGTAATTAAAGGTAAAAATAAAGTTTATGTTAAGACACTTTCCAGCTGTTGATATAGAGGTGAATCATAATCAAAGAGATTATTATATTATTTCCTTTGCCTTTGCTGCCGTGGCTTTATGTTTCTTAATTGATTCAGTGGCAAGTATTGAATTGCAATATGCATTGGGGGTCGCGGGTTGGGCCTCATTAATTTTTATTCTTGTTGGTGAGTGTAAGTATGTAAGAGCCCAGGTTTTTGTTGCGGTGACTTTTGCGACTATTGGGGAGAATTTTGCTTCTCTTTATATGTCAGGTTATACCTATCGCTTAGAAAACCTACCGTGGTTTGTTCCTGCTGGTCATGGACTTGTTTATTTAACGGCTATCGTTTTAGGGCGTTGTGATTTATTTTTAAGCCATGCTAGGAAAATAGCTGCTTTTGTTGTGCTGGTAGGTGGTGCATGGGCTATTTTAGCTTTAAATGGCATCATTGGACGTGAAGATCAGATTGGGGCTATTTTATTTGTAATTTATTTGGTATTTCTTTTTAAAGGTCGTTCGCCAATGGTGTATTTAGGGGCTTTTTTTATAACAACTTGGGTTGAAATAATTGGAACTTCATTAGGCACATGGAATTGGGCGGCTATTGATCCCGCTTCAACCTTAACGCAAGGAAATCCTCCAAGTGGAGTGGCTGCATGGTATTGTTTAGTTGATGCTGTTGCTATGGGGGCTGCAATCCCCGTTATTCATGGCGCAGAAAAGGTATTCAGATTTTTAGGGGTAAAGACAAATGAAAAGGTTTCTATTGAGGTGAAAAAATAGGATTCTATTGACGAATGAGGGCAGCAATTTAACTGCCCTGTCTTATTTAAAGTTTTTAGGCTTTAGTTGCCGTAAAAATACCATATTCAACAAGTTGATCTGTAAAAAGGCGATGTTGTGCAATTCCTACCTTAAAGTTTGCTGTTTGAGCCTTAGAACGTAAGCCAAGCCATTGTGTTATTTGTTGAACAGGCTTTAAACGTTTGGCTACTTTAAGCATATGATCGGCGGAAGGTAAGGTTTCAGTAGTAATATCTGTGTAGTTAATATCGCTAAACTGGTTGTCTTCTAATAATTGATTAAATTCATCACGTGAACATAAGTTTGGTACAGCCCAGCCATTTAAGCAGATGACAATATCGTTCCATTCATCATCACTAAATTCTCGTCGTTGAATAAAACCATCACAAACAACAATACGACCACCAGGACGAAGTAAACGAAAGGCCTCTTTTAAAAAATCACCTTTATTTAAAGCATGACAAATACTCTCTAATCCCCAAATAACATCAAAGGATTCATCGGGAAAAGGCGTGGCACAAAAGTCAGAAACTTGAAAATCCGTTTTATCAGCAACACCTTGACGCTTAGCATGTTGAGCCGCATGTTCCGTTTGTTGTTTGCTAATAGTAATCGCAGTCATTTGATTACCATGTTGCTTAGCCATCCAAATCGAGCTACCACCAATGCCACAACCAGCATCTAAAACATGATCCGAGCCAGAAATACCGGCTAAATCATAAAGAACCTGATTTTTATTGATTAAAGCTTGGTGGTGGGATTTAGTATCTTTATCCCAATAACCATAATGTAATGCAAGGTTTTCCTTATTACACCAAGCAAACAGATAATCGTTGTAACAATCATCATAATGTTTTTCAGCATCGGCTTTTAGTTCTTCGACTGATAATTCAGTGTCTTCTCGTAAAGTACTGTCGCGGTAATCTTGGTTGGGTTCTAAATAATGCATTATTGGTATGATTGAGGGTGTTATGTTCCAAATAAGAACATTGTATTACATTTTGTTATTATTAAGTTCTATACACTGGATTTTTAGTGAGCTGATAGAGTAATATTAATAATCTACTTGGGTGATCATAATAATTTTATAGTACTAGGTTATGCTAGCGTGTATCTTCTATTATTAGTTGTTATTGATGGACAATTTAAAATTAGGTGTAAAGCTTTCAAATATGCAGATAGAAAAAAAACTAAGACGTAACAATGATGATTACAAATACTCCATAATTATCCCAACATGGAATAACCTTGCTCACCTACAATTAGTTATTCGTAGTATCAAAGAAAATTCTACTTTTCAACATCAGATTATTATCCATATCAATGATGGAAGTGATGGAACGTATGACTGGGTTAAGCAGCAAGAAGGCTTAGACTATAGCTATTCAGAAGAAAATATTGGGGTTTGTTATGCAATGAATATTGCTCGTTCATTAATAACGACTGATTACTTGGTTTATATTAATGATGATATGTATGTTTGTCCTGAATGGGACTTAATCTTTGATCAAGAGATCACAAAAATCAATTCAAATAGTTTTTTCCTTTCTTCTACATTAATAGAGCCGATTTATACTAATAATTGCACGATTGTTGAGGATTTCGGAACAAATTTAGCTGCATTTAGAGAGCAGGACTTATTAAACATATACCAAGGGCTTTCAAAGAACGATTGGTCAGGAGCTACGTGGCCCATTAATATTATTCATGTTGATAACTGGGATTTAGTGGGCGGTTATAGCGTAGAATATTTTCCTGGTATGTATTCTGATCCTGATTTTTCAAAAAAATTATGGGATATTGGAATACGTTATTTTAAAGGCTTGGGAAAAAGCAGAGCCTATCATTTTGTTTCTCTTTCAACGACAAGAACTAAGCATAATAATGGTCGACGATCATTTCTTTTAAAGTGGGGAGTGACGTCTAAAACATTTACTAATCTTTATTTGAAGCGAGGATCTGACTTTAGTGGGGATCTGAAAGAGCCATTACTCAGTTTTTATGATAAATTTATTAATAAAGTGAAGTTTATTCTTAATTCTATCTAGCTGTTTTTTAAAATTATTTGAGTCGACTTTATGCAAACTCTTAGCGTCATCGTCATTACTAAAAATGAATCAATGCATATTGGGCGGTGCTTACAATCAGTCTCGTGGGCTGATGAAATCATTGTTTTGGATTCTGGAAGTAGTGATAATACGGTTGAAATTTGTAAGCAATATACGCCACATGTTTATAGTACAGACTGGCCTGGATTTGGGGTACAGAAACAACGTGCTTTAGATAAGGCAACGAGTCACTGGGTTTTATCTATTGATGCAGATGAGCAGGTGACGCCTGAATTAAAGCTAGAAATTCAACAAGCAATCAAAAAAAACCAAAGTGATGGTTTTGATATCCCTCGCCTTTCAAGCTTTTGTGGGCGAAATATTAAACATGCTGGATGGTGGCCAGATTATGTATTGCGTCTTTTTAAGCGTGAGGCTGGACGATTTTCTGACGATTTAGTACATGAGCGAGTTATTGTTGAAGGACAAATTGATCAATTAAAGTTGCCTTTATTACATGAAGCTTTTATCAGTTCAGAAGAAGTGCTGGCTAAAGTTAATAACTATTCTTCTCTAGGGGCAAAAAAACTCTATGAATCAGGAAAAACTAGCTCACTAAAAAAAGCGATATTAAAAGGGCTTTGGATGTTTTTCCGAACCTACATCATTAAGGCAGCGTTTTTAGATGGCAAGCAAGGGTTTATGCTTGCAGTTTCAAGTGGAGAAGTGACTTATTATAAATATGTGAAATTAATGGAGATTAGCAAGGGAGGTGAGTAGCCCAATAGATTAACTAGACTACTCTTTTAATACTCAGAATTGATTAATCTTACTGCTTTATTGCCATTCAAATTTATTGTTAACTCTGAGTCCATGCATCGACATATCATATTGTTGTAGTTCTTTTGTATGCCACAATGCTTGTTGTTTTTTGCGTTTCATCTTTTTTAATTTCCGTTCAAGCCAGCTTTGTTGTAATAAGCGGTAATTGTAACGGTATCCTAGCCCATCTTTTTCAGAAAGCCCTCGTTCTTGCTTCATTGCCGACTGAGTAATTGAGCCATAATGATGTAGCCATGACGCACCTGTCATCCCCGTTGCTATTTTTGCTTTATTGAGTTCATGAAAAAACAAAGTGTCTTCAAAGCCAAGTAATTTGGGAACAGGCTGAAAATAACCAATATCCATCCAGACAGATTTATGTACCGCAAGACAAACGGCATGTTGTGTACCTAGGCGCAGGCTGTCTTTCATTTTATTTGAAGCAGCAACAGAAAAGTCTTTAAAGTCATAGTCTAGGGGGCCTTCAATTAGTGACGGTGAAATAACTTTGAGATTATTTTTTTCTGCCGTAGCAATTAAATTTTCAATCCAGCCTGGTGAGACGATAACATCATTATTCATGATAATTGTCCATTCGGCCTGTAGTTTTAAGGCACCTTGGTTCCAGGCCGTTCCACACCCCAGATTAGAGCGGTTAAAAATAACATCACCTAAAGGTAGTGTTTTTAGATAGCTTCTTGTTTCATCAGTAGAGCCATTATCAACAATAACTAAGCGACTCAGGTCTTCACCATTTTCTATCATGCTGTTAATACATTGGCGAGTGTAATCAACTTGATTGTAGCAAGCAAAGGTTATGGCGTAGTCTAGTGATTTCATTATGTTATTTAATATGATTGATGTTCAATTTTATGGCTAAAAATTTGAGCTGCTAATCCAGCCATCATAAGTCCATAAAAGGTAGCGGTATATTTTAGATGAAATACTTCCATACTAATACTGCTTATTGCAACGCAAGCAATAAACGCTAATCCAATTTGAGATGCTCTTGCAATTTCAGGGATCTGGCTGAAAGCATTTTTTACAAATAGAAAGGAGGGAATTAAGAATAGTCCTAGTACAGAAAAACCACCTAAAAGACCTGCGCGTAAAGTGCTGGAAATTAATTCATTGTGAGGGCCGCAGCAAATCATTATTTGTTTAGCAGCTGTTGTGGCGGTGGAACTAAACCAAGGTTCATTTAAAAAAGAAACATAGCCTTGATTACCATATCCAAAAAAAGGCTGGTGTATAAAAAGTTGCCAGGATATTTTCCAGATAGAAAGGCGTAGGCCTGTTGAAGAATCTAATGCTGTATTATCAAGCCAGTGTGAAATTTCATTAATACCGCTTAAAAACCTTTCTATAGTTTGAGGGAAGAAAATGGAAGAGCCAACAATACTGATAATAAGGGTTGTTATTGCAATATAGATAAAAGAGGAGTTTATCTTATTCCGGTTAAAAAACAGCCAAATAAAGGCAACAGCAGGAATTGCAAGCCAACTACCTCGAGTTCCTGAGCCGATAATTAGAAGCAGGCCAACTAAAAAGCCAGTTAGCTGGTAAAAGAACCACAGTTTTGATGTTTTAAATGAGGTATCTAAATGGAACAAGCAAAAACTTGTTAATACAAGAGAGTATGTGCCAAATGTATTGGGGTCAACAAAACTGGTTGCTAAGCGTCCAGGCCATTTTAAAAGAACTTCAGGGTGAAAATAAATATTACCGATAGTAATAAATAAAGCCAAGGGAGCTGTGAGTCCTAAAAGGAAAGAAAAATTAATTCTTTTATAGGTAAAGTAAAAAAAAATAAGAATAGAGAAAAGGAACCTTGATGGACTGTCATAGGATCTAAATAACCAGTCTTGCCTACTCAATTGGCTAATGAAAGTTGCAATTATGGGGAGGGCGAAAGCAAAAAAAATAAAGAGAAGTTGAACTTTTTCTCGTGATTGAAGAGTGTAGGAATAACTTCGTTTTATGTAATAGAGAGAAGGGAGTAGAAGCAAAAAAAAACATGTATTACTCCAGCTTTTTACTCCCAGAAATAAAATGAAGCAAGAAAGTAATAGTAATGTTAGCAGGGTATCCCCCCATAAACTTCCTAGCTTACCAATGAAATTAAGTGACTTATTTAGCATGTATCCTATCCATTTTCTGTCTGTATTTTTGCTTTAATATTAAAAGTTTGAAGTTGTTTATTCAACTAATTCTGTCATATTTACATCTGTAGGTAAGTAAGGTAATGTCCTCTCAATAATTTCATCAATCACAATATCTGGTTTTTGAATGGCAATATAATGGCGTAGTGATTTAATATTAAGCCTATCTTGAATGTATGTAGCATGTTTAAATTTTCGAGAAAAAAAGGGCTGTAAAGCTGTTGTAAATGAATCCCTAAAAATAAGAGCATTTAATTTTTTGGAAGGACAGTTGGTGGTAAATGATTGAACGCCCTCAAATTCCATTGCTGTGTTCGATTCAGGACAGGAACTATTAAAAATGGGTCTAGGGTCATTTTCACTTCGTTCAATATTAGCAAGCAGAGCTAAATCTCCCTGGGTAAGTTGTGATAACTTAAATTGAGAGGGGTTATGAAGTTTTGCTGAAATCTTACCAGGAAAAATGTCTTCAATCACTTTGGTTATTTCGAATTGGGCAATATTGGCACCAATATAATTCCAGTGACTATCAGTTTTGTAATAGAGTTGCTGGTTTTTTTTTGCACTAGAAAAGGTTTTTCTAAGGTCTATAGTTTTGATATCAGTATGAGTATTTAAATATCCAAGCAGCTGATCCATTGCTGAGTATTTATTAATTTTCGATATGTATTTAGGTAGTTTGTCAAAATAAACAGTGTGCTTGAGTGGGGCAACTATATAAATATATTCAATACCTTGTTTTTCAAGCCAACGTTTAGTCATACTCAAGGAGTGAGCAAATTTTTTAAGATCTTCCTCGGTATAAGGGTTTGCGTTTGTTACGTCTCCCATAGGATCGCCATTCGCTGTATAACCAGGGGTAATGCTGCCTAAAAACATCCAGTCCTCTATGCCAAAAGTGACATCAGGTGAAGCGCTAGATGTATTGATTTTATTTATTATTTTAAAATAAGTTTTAGTTAGAAACTCTCTGAGCCCAAAATGATCCGCATAGTATAAGTTGAAGGCACTGGGAAATTTATTCAGTTCTGTTAAATTTTTGGGAATGGAAGGGAGTAATGCTAGGTTTCTTTTTTCAACTTGAGACGTCAAGGTGTCTTTTTTGATAACGCCAACAATTAGGGGAGTATAGATTATTAAACCAAATATAATAATCAGGATGATATTGGTTTGTTTATTTATTCTAGACGTATTCATTTGCTCAAAAACGAAAATAGATAAAGGGATTGTATGTAGATGAAGCAACTTTAAATATACTTAAAATAAGAAGAGAGCTAGGGAGTAATATTTTACTGATTAGTTGAGGCGATAATTTATATCGGGTCAATGAGGTTTGTTTGACTTGTGTGAACAACGGAGTTGAAAATATAAGTCCGATGATAAAAGCGTAAATTGATTCATTAGTAATTATTTGAGCATATTGAAAATCTGATGTTTGAAAATTAGCAAGATTGATCATAGAAAAGAGGTAATCAATTGCTTGAGATAAAGTAGCAGCTCTAAAAAAAACCCATGAGATGATCACGACCAATAATAAGTATAAATGCTGAATAGGCCGCCAGGCTTTATTTAAAACACTTGAAAAGCCAGCATGTTCGCAAGCTAGAAATACACCGTGAAATAATCCCCATATTAAAAAATTCCAGCTAGCCCCATGCCATATCCCAGTAAGACAGAACACTATAAATAGGTTTCTATAAACTTGAAAGGTTGAAACGCGGCTTCCTCCTAAGGAGAAATAGACATAATCTCTAAACCAGGTAGATAAGGATATATGCCAACGTTTCCAGAATTCGCGTAAAGATGTGGAAATGTAGGGGTAGTTAAAGTTTTCAAGGAAACGAAAGCCAAACATTCGCCCTAATCCAATTGCCATGTCTGAGTATCCAGAAAAATCAAAAAATATTTGTAGGCTATAAGCTAGTATTCCTATCCATGCTAGTGGCATAGTTAGGTCAGAGTTTGTTAATGAAAAAACATTGTCTGCAACTAAGCCAAGAGGGTTTGCAATGAGCATTTTTTTTGAAAGGCCAAAAATAAACTTGGTAATACCGCTAGCAAACAGCTCTATTGAATGGGTACGTCCAATAATCTGCTTATAAATATCATGGTATCGAATAATTGGACCAGCAATGAGTTGAGGAAAAAGAGCTATATAAAGGGCAAGGTTAAAAATATTTTTTTGAGGGGCTGCTTCTTTACGATAAACATCAACAATATATGAAATTGCTTGAAAGGTGAAAAAAGATATGCCTAGCGGCAAATGAATAGGGGCAATATTAATAGAGGAAAAATTAAGCTGATGTAATAATAAATTAATATTATCAGATATGAAGTTGGTATATTTAAAGGATACTAATATTGCAACGTTAATCAATACTCCGAGCGTTAAAAATAGATGAGACGAATTAATGGAGTCTGATTTATTTATGGAATTCCCAATTAATATTCCAATAATATAGTTGGAAATGATAGAGGCTATCATCACAAGGATATAGAAAACTTCTCCCCAAGAATAAAAAATCAAACTTATTAATAGTAATATGCTGTTTTTTAGAGATGAGGGGCTTGCATAATAAAATAATAAGGCAAGAGGAAGGAATCCGAATAGGAATATAGGTGAGCTAAAAACCACGGTTTATTTAATCTATTTGTAAGTTTAATGAAAGAGAAACAGTTGATTAGGCAATATTGTAACCTAATTACTGAACTTTACATTAAAGGCAAATAGACATTTTAAATGTGTTTAGGGGTGGGTTACTTGTTGAATAGTTTTGATAACATAAGTGGAAGATAAGGAATCTAAGCAATTACTATGGCTTTGTCGGTTTCTTTCACAACCTTCTTCTTGACAAGGAACGCAATTATTTTTATCTGTTCCCTGTAATAAATAGATATTATTGACATGCTGGCTACCTATTTTTGTGTATGGAAGAGTGTTTGAGTGGTAATTGATAGGCCAAGGTCCCCATATCAATGGGTTTGTTGGGCCAAATAAAGCGATAACGGGGGTACCCGTCGCTGCAGCTAAGTGTGTTATACCAGTGTCAGGTCCAATAAATAATTCACTTTGACCGATAATTTCTGTGAGTTCAGATAAGCTCACTTTACCTGCAATATTTATACTATTTGATGATAGTTGCTTATGTACTGTATCAATATACTCCATTTCATCTTTAGCAGGACTGCCCGATAGAATAGGGGTAATTGATAGGCTATTTAGGTAGTTCCCTATTTCCGTCCAGCCTTGAACTGTCCATCTTTTAAATTTCCATTGGGGGTGGATATGAAGAACGGCATACTTTTTTGGAAGGTTTAGTTGAGAGATTGATTTTTGAGTGGTTAATCCTTGAGGTGGGACAAGAGAATAGCAGGGTGATGATTGTAATAAAAAACTTAATCTTAAAAGTTCTAGAACTGTGTGATTGCTATGTGTTTCAACTTCAGCCCAGCCTTGAACTAAAAAGCGTTTCCACCATCCTTTATCGCTTCTTTGGGGGACAAATGCAATACGGTTAGGAGCTGAAAGAAGAGCATAAACAAATCGTCGGTCTCCTGTTTGGCAAACAACTGACAGATCATAACGTCTGAATATTTGTTTAAAGAGAGTTAGGTAGTCCGAGCGAGTTGGCCGTTGAGGGGTGGTTATGATTTCATTAATATCAGGGTTGCCCTCAAGTATGCCGGCAGTATTGCTGTATACTAAAACGCTAATTTTTGCATTTGGATATGATCGTCGAAGGGTGCGGATAAGCGGAGTGGTGAGTAAAACATCGCCAAGGTAGCGCATAGAAATGATAATAATACTTTTGGGTGGTTTTTTAAGGTGAAGTTCTTTGTTCATAACTGCTACATTTTTTCGGCCAATCGCAAATATATCATGATTAGTATTTAAGCTGTTGGGCTTTCGTATTGGATATTACCAATAGAGAAGGGGAAGCCAAGTAATTTGAAAAGAGATTATTAAGAATGAAGAAAAAAACAAAAAAACATTCAGGCCGAGCTGTTTATAAACGGTTAATGAGGTATGTATTCCCGTATTGGAAAATGTTTGTAGTGAGTTTACTGGGTTTTTTGTTGTATGCAGGAACTCAGCCAATGGTTGCAATGATCATTCAGCATATTATTGAAACCTTGAATACTAAAGAAAGAGAGGGAATTGAGTATCTACCATTATTCTTCATTGCTCTATTTCTAGTGCGAGGAGTCGGATCGTTTTTGGGTAATTACTTTTTAGCTCGAATATCTGGAAATGTTATTCATAACTTGCGCTGTGAGCTTTTTAACCATTACACAAAGTTACCCGCAAAATATTTTGATGAGCAGAATAGTGGTTATTTGATTTCAAGAATTACTCATAATGTAGGTGAAGTCACAAGAGCAACAACAGATTCTGTGAGGTCCTTTGTAAGGGAGGGGTTAACTGCAATTGGATTATTAGCATTTTTGAGTTATACAAATTGGCAATTATCATTGGTGTTCTTAGCTATTGCTCCCATAGTAGCCGTGATGGTTTCCTATGTTAGTAAAAGGTTAAAGAAGCTGAGTCGAAAAATGCAAGATACGGTGGGTGATCTAACTCATATAACGTCAGAGATGGTAGCAGGTAATAGGATTGTTAAAAGCTTTGGGGGAGAGGGATATGAGCGAGAAAGGTTTAAAGCAGTAAGTTCAGACAATAGGCGTCAATATTTAAAATTAATTATGACAATGTCTATACATAATCCTTTATTACAGTTTGTCGTATCCCTAGCACTAGCAGGGCTGATGTATTTGGCGTTGATTATAATGAAGGATGCTAGTGCGGGTGAGTTTGTAGCTTATTTAACGGCTGCCTTTTTTTTACCAAAGCCGATTAGGCAGCTGAGTGATGCAAATTCAGAGATTCAAAGAGGAATTGCTGCCGCAGAATCATTGTTTGATGTTTTAGATGAAGAGATTGAGAAAGATGAGGGGGATTATCAACCCGATATATGTAAAGGAAAGATTGAATTTAAACGATTAAATTTTACTTATGAATCTGCTGATAGGCCAGCATTAAAAAATATATCTTTAACTATTAAGCCAGGTCAAACGGTAGCATTGGTAGGTGCGTCAGGAGGAGGAAAAAGTACTTTAGTCAATTTATTGCCTAGGTTTTATGACTATAAATACGGTGAAATTTTAATTGATGGTATTGCCCTTAAAAAATATGACCTGAAAAAACTAAGATCACAAATTGCATTGGTAACACAAAACGTAACACTATTTAATGCGACGGTGGCAAAAAATATAGCTTATGGTGTTTTGGCCGATGTTAATAGAGACCAGATTGAGAAAGCAGCTAAAGATGCTTATGCAATGGATTTTATACAAGATATGCCTGAAGGGCTAGATACAGATATAGGGGAAAATGGAGTAAAGCTTTCCGGTGGACAAAGGCAAAGGCTGGCGCTTGCAAGGGCTTTATTGAAAGACGCACCTATTTTAATTTTAGATGAGGCAACATCGGCTTTGGATACAGAATCAGAGCGATACATCCAGAATGTATTAAATAAGATAATGAAAGGAAGGACAACTTTGGTCGTTGCTCATCGATTATCAACAATAGAAAATGCCGATATTATCCTAGTAATGGATAAGGGTGAAATTGTAGAAAAGGGCGCGCATAAGGAGTTGATTGGTAAAAATGGAATATATGCCAAATTGCATGGAATGCAATTTAAAGAGAATTAGAAATAAAGTCTTGACGATAGATAATAATGCTGTAGAATGCGCTCTTCTTTCAACGGTATCACACATTGAAAGGGGTGCAGGAAGCGCTGTTTGTTTTGTTGTTAGTTGGCATTTGAGAAGGGTTGGTTGTTTTTGATCTTTTTTGAATTCAAATTAATTTAAAATAAGTTTTGACAAAAGGGATTGAGAGGTTATAATGGTCAGCTCTTCGGGGTTGAGTGTTTAGCTTCCTCGGTAAGGGTCGGGTTGTTTTACTTGATTGTTTTCGAAGTGAGTTTTGTTTTCGTAAATAATTATTTAAAAAACAATGTTGACATCGGGTTTTGACTCTGTATAATAGTCGAGCTCAACAGGGCTTCGGTCTTGGCTGGTTTTACCAGCAAGAAGCATTGAATTTTAGGTTCAATCTTCCGCTCTTTAAAAATCTAATCGAAATAATTTGTGTGGGTACTTGTGCTTGAATATTTAGCTGTAGTAAAAAATATTCGACACGATATTCATGTAAAACACTAAAGATGAGCTTCTTCGGAAGTGAGTCTGTAATACG